>Ga0310343_10001538_pt1 | contig 11860 bp, 19 predicted proteins | sample HC15DNA2025_MG_FD_203519 | JGI IMG/M metagenome (GOLD analysis project Ga0310343, IMG submission 203519) | Marine microbial communities from station ALOHA, North Pacific Subtropical Gyre - HC15-DNA-20-25_MG | ecosystem: Environmental > Aquatic > Marine > Oceanic | place: Pacific Ocean: North... | reverse complement strand
AAAAGCTGTGGCCTCAGCTAGATATTTTAAAAACAAAGGCGAAATAGATATGTGGCGTAGTGTTTGGCACGATGGCAAACCTTACGACTACCATCTAAACACAGACTTAGATTTAGATTGTCCTGATCGTAGTCATGTTTGTGAAGTTTATGTATATGCTTGTATAAAAAAACAAGATGGATTTTACGATACGGACACAAGTAAAACTTTGCACATTCACAGATTTAGAGATTTACCAAAAGGTTACGACAGCTGTTGTAAATGTGGAAGCAAAGAACAGCCAATGGAAGATATGGAGCAAAGCTTTGCACCAGTTCTTTTGTGTGACGATTGCTATACAAAACTTAGAGTTATGGTAGCTAATTACGTCAATTGTAATCTTCAAAGTTTAGAGATGTAGGAGGACTATGATGGAAAAGTTAAAAGATTTAGGCAATCTTTGTATCGATTGCAAAGAAGATACAAGTTTTGGATCAGGTAAGTTCGTCAATCGTATTCCAGCTGATGACGGAGAAGTTTCAGGATTTATGTGTGCTGATTGTCAGATGGTTGAATGTGATTCTTGTGAACAAAAAGTTTATGAATACTCAACAAGTGAACAAGGTTGGTTTTGTGAAGATTGTTATCCTGATAATTGTACGGATAGTGAGTTTTTAGAACTGGCGTTAGATATCATGGAAATTCCAAAAAAAGATAATGGCGAAATTATTGAAAAACCATCTTTGTATTTTATTAATCAATTAAAAAAACTAAAAAAAATGGAGGGAGAAATGACTAAGTATTATGTAAAAGTTACCCAAACGCATGAGTTTTACATTGATGCTCATAACGAAAAACACGCAAAACGTATTGCACTTGAAGATTACATTTGGGATGAGCATCAAACTCATCCTAATACTTATGATTACAAAATAGAGGTTGAGGAGGATAATGATGAGCAGAATTGAAATGTCAGATAGTGAGTTTACTAAATTTCAAGATGACTTTTATAATCTTTTGGAAAAGCATGGCGTAACTGAAATAACTTGTGATCATCAACACTTTAATCAGATATGCGAAATAAGAAATAAAGTAGCTGAGTTTATTGAAGAAGAAAAATATTTAAATCAACATAAAGAATTACACAGAGATGCTGTAATAGATAATCAATATGAAAGGAGCTGTGATGAGTAAATTTAATAATATAGAAATTTATGAAGATATTAAATTTTGTTTAACCGATGGCAAAGGTAATCACAAATTAAATCAACAAGGCGAAGTTATGTTATTTGAAAAAATCGGTGGCGTGGACGTAACAATCGATTTTGATAAAGATCAACTAATATCACTTAATGATAATTAACGAAAGGAGGTAGGATGTTTTTTTTATTCGATTGGATTGGAAAAATTTTATACGGAAAAGATTACGAAAAGTATAAAAACCAACGACCCAAAACAAGACGTAGAAAATAGTAAATTAAGGCTGTGTTTGACACGGCCTTTTTTATTTGATATCTATATAAGATAAATCACATATTATAGGAGAAAATTATGTCGAGATATAATTCAGATGCTTTAGATGAAGCTTGTGAAGAAATGCTAGGCCATACAAATTGGGCATATGGCAGAAATCCAAATGAGGAAAAGATAGATTGTGTAGTATTTTTTTATAAAGATAACGCTCATACTAAAATACCATTACCTGAGGATCGTGACGACCATAAGGAAGAAATAGATCGTTTAAAAACTGTTATTAAATCAAGAAATGTTCTGCTTAATAAAATTAATTCTTGGTTGGTAGATGAATGCACTTCATATGATGATTTGCAAAAGCGTATTGAAAATGGAGAAAAAGCAGTAGATATTTGTGATAACCCTGAAGCATTTTATTATAGAAAAGAATGTGCAGAAAGTTTACTTGAGCAAATAGAAGAATGGGAGGAAAAGTAATGCCAGTAATGATAAGAACTATAGAAAATGAGGGAACGTATGAGCGTTCCCACAAACATTTTTTTGAACTTTTAGATTGTCAATTAATTGAAAAAGATTATGGGGGCAAACTTTGGAGTTATAAATTTGCAGTAAATCAAGACGGCAAAGAAATAAAAGAAATAGATTTACTTAGACTAATTTATTCTAATTTTAAAGTTTTTAAAAAAGATGGTTATGATGACTATTTTATGACTAGAGAATATATTGATGATAATGGCGATTGTCAGCATTCCCCTGAGATTGAAGTTTATATTGATCGAATAGATCATGTAGATGAAGACGATATTAAAGTTTTAAAAAGATGGGGATTTGCATAATGAGTGTACCTTATAGTAAAACTTATGAAAAATGGGCAAAAAAACATTATAGCCAACTAATTGGATATAAAATATGTGCTTTCAAATTAGAGGAATGGTATGAAAATGAATACGTTCCAGTTCTTTTAGTCAAAAAAGGTAACAAAGCTTTTCAAGTGGCTATAAGCCAAGACGAAGAGGGAAATGGTGGAGGTCATCTTTTTATAGAAGATTTTAAAACAGACTAAACTTTACATATAAGAAATATCTGATATATTAAAAACTGAGTATTTATTGCTCAGTTTTTTTTTATGTTTTAACTATCACACAAAGGAGAAAAATATGAGACATTTAGAAAACGACAGTAGGACTTTAGAGAGTTTGTTAATTGATATCAAAAGTCATAACGATATGAAACAAGACTTTATTGCACCTACAAACCAACTTCAGTTTAAAACCATAGAGAATGACAAAGGTGTTAAAACTAGTCAGATTATTATGGAAGCTGATAGAGGAGAGAAAACTCAAATCTTAAATGCAAACCAAGTATGTTTAGATCAAATTGCAAATAAGATTGAAATCCAAGCACCAACATTTAGGCGTTTATTAAATGAAGTTCCTCAGGAAACGGACGCCGTTGTTAATGCTTTATTTGAAAAAAATCCAGTTAGAAGAATGATTAGAACTTATGATAATCCTCATGCATTATCTCCATTTAATTATGACCATCATACTGGAATTGCTAGAGCATTTGTTTCGGATAAGTTTAAAACTTTTGATAATTCTGATTTATTAGAGTCTGCCTTGCCTACACTTGGGGAGTCTGGTGCTTCATGGAAGATTGTTAACTATGCCAACAGCGATAAAAAACTTTACATTAGATTGAAAAGCGAAGTTATAACAGCTGATGCAGGTGTTAACGATATTATGGCACATGGAATCGGTATTTCTAATAGTGAGGTAGGTTTTGGCAGTATTTCAGTTTTTGGTATATCTTGGACATTAGTTTGTTTAAATGGGATGCAAACTGAAAATGTAACTAGGAAAGCACACATTACGAGTGCTAGAACTGGAGATCATTATAACATTTTAACCGATGAAACTAAGGACGCTGATAATCACGCCCTGAAGCTTCAATTAAGAGATATAATTTCTTCTTATGGTAGTAGGGAAACATTTGACGAAAATGTTGAGAAAATTAGATTAGCTAAAGAAGATAAAATTGATGTAGGCAAAAATTATACTGAAGCTGTTGAGGACTTGGGCAAGGTTATGTCTTTATCTAAAAAAGAAACTTCCAGTGTTTTAGACGGTTTATTAAATACCATAGGACAAAGCGGTTATGAACAAGGACAGCCAATATCAAAGGCAACTTTAGTGAATGCTTGCACTAATGTTGGAAATACAGCTGAAGCTGACAATGTAGACTTTTGGCAAAAATTAGGTGGAAAAGTTTTAAATCTCAAATCTAATGATTGGAATAGAGTCGCTTTAGCTAGTTAGGTTATTTTATGAAAAATATTAAATTCGATGATTTAGATTTTTGGATTGGTGACATGAGTAAACAAGAAATTTTAAAAGAAGTTATTTTGCCATTGATTAATTTTGAGTATAGAGTTAGTCAACTCAGACAAGATATTTTAAATACAAAACAAGAAACTGACGATATGTCACAATAACCCAACTTTAAAACCTACTATAAACGGCGTAATTTGACTTTTACGCCGTTTTTTTTTATTATCCCATAATATCACATATTTTATAGGAGAAAAAATTTATGGCCTTACATTATAATTATAAAGAATGTAATCTTGACGGCGTATCAAATCAGATAATTACTGAAATGATTTATGTTACAATGGTTATTGAAATTGGACATTTTACCGAGAAAAATATTAAAGAGGTTTTTTATAGAATTTCCATTGCTGAAATGTTTAATGGGAGTCCATTTCATTATGAACCCAAAACATTTAAATCTATTTTAGCTGACATGGATTTATTAAAAAAGTTCATTGGATTAAAAACTAACGTAGGTAATACACCTTTAAGAAAATGGTTTAGTAAAAAAATAAAACAGTATGGAGTTTTAAATGGTTAAATTATTTGTTAGCGATTATGTTTTAGTAAATTCTAAAACAAAAAAACCAATAGAGTCATATGAAATTATTAATCATTATACATCAGTTATAGCTGAATTTAATGAACGTCTGGAATCTGAAAATTGTGAATACATTTCTATGGCTGATTTACCAAAAAAAGAAAAAACTAAATATCTAAAAGCAATAAAAAAAATGGAGGAATTTAATGCAAGATAATTTAGGCCTTGAAAATACTAGAAGACAATTACAACAATTAATTAATTTTCTGAGTAAAAAAAGTTTAAAAGAAAATGATAATTTATTAGATGAAGCTGTTAATAGTTTAATGGCTTCACAAAGTTATTTAAATAAATTTGCACAAAATAAAATATTAAATTGGAGGTTAAAAAATGAAAATTAATTATAAAAAAATAAATTGTGAGGTTTGTTATATTATTAATGAAACATTAATCGGAGATGAAGAAATTAAAGACGCTGACGATTATTTATTTTGTGACGAATGCCAAAAAGATTTACCCTTTTATTATGCTTTAAAAAATAACGATAAAAGAGCAATCAGAGAATTAAAAAAATCATTTACTTATTTACGTTAAAATTAACAACCTTAACAGATCCGAACGCCAACAATTGACTCTGTTGGCGTTTTTTTTTATATTAATAGTTCACACATTTAAAAAGGTTATTTTATGTTAAAAACTACAATATATAAAAATAATATTTTTGAATTAGAAAATTATCAATTCAAAATATTAAAACCAAGTACAAATAAAAAACTTGGAAAAAAAGTTTTAAAAGGTAAATACAAAGATTATAAATTTGTAACTTTAACACTTGTAGAGCGTGAGACTTGCCCTAAAGATTGTTGGCATTGGTCAGATTGTTACGGCAATAACATGCCTTTTGCTCATCGATTAAGTGCAAAAAATCAACAGCTGTTAGAGGAACGAATTTACAACGATTTATTAAACAGTACTAATCAACTTTTATTAATTCGCTTGCATATTTTAGGCGATTTTTTCAACGTGAAATATGTAAAATTTTGGCGTAAAATGTTAAACACTTTTGATAATATTGCTCTTTATGGATATACAGCCAATAATATTAAATCGATTTATGCAGATTCCAGAGCAATTGCAAAAGAGATAATTAAATTAAATAAAAATGATAATTGTCATATTAGATTTTCCAATGATTTAAATGCTGCTTTTTCTGCGAATTCATACGACATTGTTAAACCTGTTAAAGGTGTATCGATAGTGTGTCCAGTTCAGGACAATAAAACGGCTAACTGTGGAACTTGCGGACTATGTTGGAATCAAAAAGACCAACAAATTATATTTAAAACACATTGACCAGAGATTTATAAATTAAAATTAAAACGCTGTAATTTGACATTTACGGCGTTTTTTTTTATTCTTTTTTTATCACACAATTAATATTTATATAGGAGGTTTTATTGTGAAAAATTCAAAATTTAAATATGAATTAAAAAAACAATTCGATGATTTAATTTACGAAATTGTTAAAACTAGAACGCTTAATTATAGTGATGACATTAATCAGCTTATTAAACAGATGACTCCAACAATCGAGAAAATAAATAATTTATTGGAGGAAAAAACAAAATGAGAATTAAACAAAGTTTTAAATTTATTAATGCATTTTATGATTTTATTAATAATAAAATTAATTTAAATGACTTAAATAATATTATTTATTCTTATAAATTTAAGTTAGTTGGTTTTAAATTTCACAAAGAATTACCAAACGGAAATAATTATATTAGAGTCAAATCTTTAGAAAACGACAAAGTTTATAAACTAATTATTTAAACTTAAACAGCTGTTAGAAGCTTATAGAACGCCGTTAATTATTAACGGCGTTTTTTTATGTTTTAAATAGTTAAATACAGCCCAACGGGACGTAAACAGCTGTTTAAAACCTATGGCCGAATATTTACAGCTGTAGAACATCGACCAGAGATTTAAGAATCAAAAACCGTGGAGAAATTAAAAAGCGAATTGGACAACTTGCCGAGATCCACGAACCAAACGACCTGGAATTTTTAAAATTAAACCATTGATTTTATTAAAATTGTTTCGTCCAGCAGCTTCGAACGGAACGGAAAAAAAGCAGCACTTAAACGCCCAAATAATGAGCCGTGAGCCGTGAAACTTTAGGCTAGAGACTCCGATAAATAAAGGTTAATTTATAAGGCTAGAGCAAAGAAAAATGGCCAAAAAATCACGGACGGCGTGCAATCGCCTGCGGGTGCTTGTGCCAAGTTTTTCACAAATATTCACATATAATTTGAAATAGCCGTTAACTATATTATAATAAGCGATAAATGGCATAAAATAACATAGCTTAGGGGCCCCTACATGGATGGTAATAGACACGACGAGAGACGCTTAAAACTGGAACTACGATTAGCTCAGTTAGAAAAGAATGAAGCTTGTAAAAATAACTTTTTATCATTCGTCAAAACCATATGGCCGTCTTTCATACAGGGCCGTCATCATGAAATCATCGCAGAGAAATTAGAACGAGTTGCGAATGGGGAACTAAAGAGACTTATTATCAACATGGCACCAAGACATACGAAATCAGAGTTCGCATCTTTTTTGTTTCCAGCATGGATGATGGGCAGAAATCCAAATATGAAAATCATTCAAGCAACACACACGACAGAACTTGCAGTAAATTTTGGACGTAAGGTAAAAAACCTTTTGGACACGGATGAGTTCCATGAAGTTTTTCCAGAAGTTAAACTTGCAGCAGACAGTAAAGCGTCAGGAAGATGGGATACAAACAAGGGCGGTATGTATTATGCCGTTGGTGTGGGATCAAATCTAGCTGGTCGTGGTGGTGATCTTGTTATTATTGATGACCCGCACTCAGAACAGACTGCAATGAGCAACAATGGTTTTGAAGATGCATGGGATTGGTACACTGGGGGCCCCCGACAGAGACTACAGCCAGGCGGAACGATCGTTTTAGTGCAGACCCGGTGGTCCGAAAAGGATTTAACTGGTCAGTTGATACGTTCTATGGCTAAAGACCCGTTAGCCGATCAGTGGGAAATCGTGGAGCTTCCTGCAATATTCGAGAGTGGCGAGCCATGTTGGCCCGAATACTGGAGCTTGAAAGACTTAACGGCTGTAAAGGCGTCGATACCTCCGAGCAAATGGAACGCCCAGTATCAGCAGCAGCCAACGGGCGAAGAAAATGCTATAATTAAACGAGAATGGTGGCAAAAATGGGAAAAAACGAGCGTTCCAAACCTACAATATGTCATTCAGAGCTACGATACAGCTTTCTCGAAGCGTGAAACAGCAGATTATAGTGCGATTACGACATGGGGTGTGTTTTATCCAGAAGAAGAAGGCGGTCAACCCGCTCTAATCTTGCTTGATAGCAAAAAAGGACGGTGGGATTTTCCAGAATTAAAGGAATTAGCGTTAGAAATGTATAAATATTGGGACCCAGAGACAGTAATTGTTGAAGCTAAGGCGTCAGGTATGCCCTTGACCCACGAATTACGGAACATGGGCATTCCAGTCGTTAATTTTACACCGAGTAAAGGTAACGATAAGGTGTCAAGAGTGCATTCTGTGTCCCCGTTGTTTGAAGCGGGCATGGTTTGGGCCCCCGATGAAACTTTTGCAGATGAAATGATAGAAGAGGTTGCAGCTTTTCCAAATGGAGAGTATGATGACCTTGTAGATAGTATGACACAGGCCTTAATGAGGTACCGTCAGGGTAATTTTGTACAGTTACCAAGTGACGATTGGGGCGAAGAGGTTGATTCTGTCAAAGTAAGAGCGTATTATTAGGATAAAATGGCTGAAAAAGGTTATATAGATACAATTATAGATTATTTCAGGGACAACCCGGTAGAGACTGTTGAAACTTTAGCGGCAGATAGAGCTGATGACGAATTTTCAAAACCACCTCGTGATGATTCAGCTGTCAACTATGGCATACAAAGATTTAAGGCAGACCAAAAAAGAGTTTTTTATCCTCCAGAAGATTCTTTTGAAAGATATTTAAGAGCAAAAACAGATACTAGTTTTCAGCCCTTGTTTGACCCTGAATTAAAAGACAAGATTGATGATTATTATGTTTTGCCTGACGACCCTTTGGTTAAGCCTCCTCCTTTGTCTCCTACATACAGATCAGGCGTGGAGTTTGGAGATGTAGAGTTGGGTTATGATCTTTTGAACCAAATGGATTTTAATCCTGTACTGTTAGCTGGGTTAAGAGACGATAGAAGTATTTCTGATTTTGTAAAATATGTTAAACCAACACCGATGGGTACATTTGCAAAAGGTTTTATTCCTGGTGGTGAGGGATATAATATATTAGGAAATGCTATGGGTCTATATAACCCTGGTAATAACCAAATATTTATGAACGCTTTAAGCACAGACTATATGCTTCCTGATCAAAACACGACAGTCTTGGCACATGAATTAATTCATAAAGGTGCGGAGTTGCTTAGAAGAGATAGCGATGTTGATTTAAATTTTTTAAAAGATGATCTCGAAAAACAATCCACTCGAATAAGAAATGAGTCAAAGGAAATAAAAGCAGAGCATCGTTATCTACAATCTTTAGTAAATACGGCGTATATGAATAAAAGATTGGAAGAAGCATCTCTTTATGGCAACAATGAAATCAAAAAGATGAGGGATTTCAATAATCTGCAAGTATTTAAAAACGATCCGTACTACAAAGAAGAGGATTTTAAAGCCATGCGAGATAATATTGTTCGACATCAATCAATGGAACTTTTAAGTGAAGCTAATAGATCTTTTCAACTATATTTTACACCAGATATGAAAAGAAAATTTGGTTCTGCTTTCGTACAAATTATGCCGCCTCCAGAAGATGGAGAGGTGTTTTACAACATGAAAGATGGTTTTACTTATGATAATACTCAACTCAAAAAACTAGGTTTAGACGGAGCAAAAACAATTTATAATTTAGCTAATTCACTCATGGCTGAAGAAAAGCTCGCTTCGAGATTTAAAGAACAAATAGAAAAGGGTGTGGTTGGAAGAGATACAAGTTTATATGGACAGTTTTACTTTCCAAAACAAGTTTACTCGTCTAAGTATAATTTAGATGAGCTTGACGAAATAATTCGATTTAATAAAATCAAAGCTGATTAATAGGAGAGCAGAGTGAAATCGGTAGTAAAAAATGCAACCAAAGAAACCATAGAGGAGCTCATGGATAAATTTTATCCAGAGACTGATATATTTGATCGTTTGTTGGAAAGACCAAATCAGCCCGAAGTCTTTGATTTAAGAGAAAAACAGTTTGAGGGCATGGCACCTCCTCTTTATGACGTTGACATAGGCGATATTACTTACGAGGCTCCGACAAAACTACCTATGGAATCAGAAGGCATTCGCTCTATTGGACTAGAAAGTGGTGGTAATGCTGGTATTGAGACTTTAAAACAAACAACCATACAACTGCAAGAGATGCCACCTGATAGAGACATGACAGTTTTAAAAAGAATGATGAAACAAGCAGGGGCCTCGGCCCAAGATCCAAAACTCTTGGCTCAAGTATCACAAGTTTTAGGAAGAGATGTCTGAACAAACTTATAGAGACGTTCTTTCCCGATTAGAGGCAAAGGACAAAAAACCTATGACAACAGATGAGGCGTATGACGCCCTGTCTTATTTGCCTGGAACGGGTGAAGCTATAGCACTTTATGAGTTACCGGGTATTTTATCTCAAGCTAAAACTTTAATGCAAGACCCAGACGCTTTGAAGGCATTAGGGGGTCTTACTCTAGGTGCGTTAGGCACAGCTTCAGTTGCTCCGGGCATAGGACCTTTGGCAAGATATGCCAAAAAAGGAATTGAAGATTTTATTCCTTATTTAGGTCCGCAAACAGCTGCTGACGGTGTAGACACTTCTGTTTTAATGTCACAATTTGGTAATGACCCTACAAAATTTGAGCCTAAAGGCAAAGTATCAGACACACAAAAAGCAAGAGAGCTGGGTCAGGAAGAGCTCTTTCCTTCAGCTGTAAAAAAAGAAGATGACATACAGGGTTCTATTTACGCTACAAAAGATGTAAAAGGTGAAAAAGCTGACGATGTATTTACTTATGGTCCGGGAAGTTTATTTGACCCAGCAGAGAAAAAAGGACGTAAGCTTTTGATTATATCCTGTAGTGAAACAAAATGCCCTGACGATAAGAATATGAAAGCGATAGATAGATATCTGGGACCTGTCTTCCAAACGCTTAAAGCTCAAGGTATTCCAGAAAATGTAGATGTCGCTATTATGTCCGCAAAACACGGACTTATAAGATCGAATACCCCATTGAAAAACTATAATGAGAAAATGACTAAAGCAAAAGCTCAGGCATTTAAAAACGATCCTGATCAGTTAAACAGGATAAAAAACACAATGACAGGGTATGATAAAGTTATTGTGCAGGGCGGGGAAGACTATAAGGACGTTTTAAGAACAGCTGCTGGAGATCTAGAGATTAATGAGATACCGGGCGGCAGGGGCATAGGCGATCAACGAGAATTTGTTATGGACGCTATTAATCCTTTTAGAAAAATTAAAACACCGGTTTATCATTTTACTTTGAACCCAGGTTTTACTGAATTTGATAAATCAAAGCAAGCTTTGTATGATTTTGGACCTCATGTATCTTCTACTCCAAAAGGAGCTGAAGATCGTTTTGTAAGTCAAGTTGGAGGCGTAACGACAAAAGACGGAGAGTTAATTCTTAAAACAGATTCAGATTTAAAAGGTGGTTCTATTCCTTTAAAAGCTAATTTGACAAGACCTTTTAATAATCCAAACACTAAAAAACCTTTTACTGAAGGTGAACTTATGGACTTTAAGGTTGAAAGGCTAAAAAAAATATTAGGAGATAATTTTACTAAAGATGATTTGTTATTAGAAACAGATAACTTTAGCGTGACAGAAATTAGAAACGCTATTGATAAAGTTTCAAAAGATTTGGCAGATAAAGGTTTCACCCATGTTCCTTATGTTAATGAGTTTGAAGATAAAGGTCAGTTATCTTTTGAGATGTTAATAGACCGACCCAAAGGCAAGCCGAAGGTTTTGCAGGGAACCTTTGCTAAGAAAGACCCTGAAGCTTTTGACGATCCAGACTTTATGAAGGCGGAAGGCGGCGTGGTTGAAATGAAAGATAAAGCTGTTAATATGTACAGAGGTACACAAGGTATTGAACCTTTTATCAAATATATGGTATAGTTCTCGGAAGGAGACTTAGATGGCAGAAAAACCAAGCATGGTGGACAAAGTTCCAACTCAACTCGATGAAGAAGAACTCAAAGCTGAAATGAATGTTGAAATACCGCAGGGTATGGACATGAACGAAATACCAGACAATATAGAGATTATGGAAGAAGACGACGGTAGTGTTGTCATAGATTTTGATCCTCGTGAAGATAAAAGCATGGACGGTGATTTTTACGCTAA
>Ga0310343_10001536_pt1 | contig 11867 bp, 5 predicted proteins | sample HC15DNA2025_MG_FD_203519 | JGI IMG/M metagenome (GOLD analysis project Ga0310343, IMG submission 203519) | Marine microbial communities from station ALOHA, North Pacific Subtropical Gyre - HC15-DNA-20-25_MG | ecosystem: Environmental > Aquatic > Marine > Oceanic | place: Pacific Ocean: North... | reverse complement strand
AAAAACATTCGATTGTTTAATTGCAAAGGATGGAGTATTTGAGGCGTAAAGTCTGGCAAACTAAAAAAGCTTCAAATAATTCACAGGATCGATGATGTTATACAACAGGAAAAACCCTTGGCAGTTAATCCTAACATCTATTGAATTTGTACAAGAAAATTCTCCAGACATACAAACATTAATTTAAAAAATTACTCGATTTAAATGGAGAGAAGAAAAATAATAGGGCTATATTTGTTCGATATTTAGAGTTGAGATTAAATAAATTTTTGGATTGTTTTAAGCAAAAACTAATCCAAAAAAATAGAGAAACTTTGGCCAAAAGATTTTATGATTTAATTTAATCTTTATATGGTCTATAAAATATAGAATTAAAGGGTAATGAAGAAAATTTATGGGTAAGGATTTTAAAAATTTGCTTGTTCATCAGCAATCTTCTAGAAAAGATAAAGAAATTAAAAATCTATTCAGGAAATCTATTGAACTGCATTTGAAAGGTAATATTAAAGATGCAAAAAAGAATTATGAGATTTGCCTTAATCAAAAATTTAATGATCCTAGACTTTACTCAAATTACGCTCTAATTTTAAAAGATTTAGGCCAATTTGATGAAGCAGAAAAATTTATAAGAATTGCAATTAAATTAAGTCCTAATGAATCTTCATACATTTACAATTTTGGAATAATTTTAAAGGGTATTGGTAAACTTGCGGAAGCAGAAAAAACCTTTTTAAAATTATTAACTATTAATCCTGATCATGCTAAAAGTTATTTCACATTAACTACACTTAACTCTAAAAAACAAAAATGTTTTTGGCAAAAAAAACTATTTTCTAAAGAATTTATTAATAAACTAGATGATGAAGGTAAAATGCATTTTTATTTCGCAAGATCTAATATTTACCACAGCTGCAAGGATTACAGACAAAGTGCAATCGCTATTAATAATGCAAATAAAATCAAAAAGTCTTTAAATAAATCAAATTTAAAAGAGTTGTTGTTTAAATCAGACCTTTTGAAAAATGAATATAAACCGTATTCTTCTTTAGATTATTCTGTCAAAAAACCTTATAAATTTATTTTTATAGTTGGCATGCCACGATGTGGCTCTACACTATTGGAAGCAATAATTTCAATGAATAAAAATATTTGCAATTTAGGAGAAACTACTTTAATCGATGAGTCATATTATGAATTAAGAACAAAAAAACTAATTAATCTTAATAAATTTAGAAATATATTTTTAGAAAAAATCAAAAACAAAGTGAAAGATACAGAAATTATCTTAGATAAATCTTTATATAACTATCAATTTGCTGGTTTTATTTCAAAATTTATTCCTTATTCCTTGGTCATTCATTGTTTTAGAAATCCATTAGACAATATATTGTCTATTTACAGAACAAACTTTGCTAATGGGAATCAATATGCCTCTTCATTAGAGGATATTACTAAAGTCTATCTCGATCATGATCAGAAAATGGAATTTTATAAAAAAAATGCAGCTGGAAATATAATTGAAATCAATTATGATTTATTAGTAAAGGATCCAGAAAAAGAGATAAGAAATTTGATAAGAAATCTTTATTGGGAATGGGATGATATGTATTTAAATCCACAAAACAATAAAAGAGCTTTCTCAACAGCTAGCAATGTTCAAATAAGATCTCCAATTTATGCAAGTTCAATAAATGGATGGATTAATTATAGAAAAGAATTAGATTACCCAATAAAAGTATTTAATGAAATTAAAAAATTTAAAAAAATTTTTGAATAAAAAATTTTTTTGCTAAATAATTAATTTGAAAAAAAAGAAAAAAATTAATAAGAATCAAACAAATAAATGTGGGTTGCTAAATTCCTCATTATTTATGATATTGAAGTTATCTAGTGCTCCTTTATATCCAGTTATTTCTATAAGTAAATCATTTTTACGCTGAAAACCTATTCCCGAACCATTTATTGCTAAATAAGTTTTATTTGAAGAAGTGATCTTGAAACAAAGAGTATTAAAATCTTCAGATGATTCTTGTTTAAGTGCCTTATTTATTGATTTTTCAGATAAATAATTTAATTCTCCTAAATCGATAAACGATTGACTTTCTTTTGCTTCTGAGAAATAAATTTTATCTTCATTTGTATTGAAATCTTGAATCCAATCAATTCTCTCAAGATTTTTTTTATTAATTAATCTAGAGTGTTTGACTTTTTTATAAATAAAAGTATCAGCCCCTTTCCCTCCATTTAAAATATCTTTTCCTGAACCTCCCTCAATTAAATCTTCTCCAGAACCTCCAAATAAGTTATCATTTCCTCTACCGCCTTTTAAAAAATCATTACCATCTCCGCCAATAATATTATCTTTTCCTCTTTTTCCAGATATGAAGTCATTCCCTTGATTTCCAAGAATTGTATTATCAGAGTAGTTACCAATTAACTTATCTGAATTGTTAGAACCAGATACATTTTCAAACTTTTCAATAAAACTAGAAATTGAACCTAAACCAGGTAAGTTATTAATATCTAAAGTTCCCTTCGATAAATTGACTTCTAAATCTGCTATGAAACCACCATCACTAAAGCCATCTAACCAATCATTTTGATTATTGGTTGCAATTAACTTATCGTAAAAATCCAAAAAAGTATCTGTTCCGAGTACCCCCTTGTCTACAGTTCCCCCTCTTACTAGGGAAATACTAACAGGTAGATATGAGTAATCTATAACATCAAATCCTGATCCAAATTCATAGATATTTTGACCAGCAAAGCCAAAAAGATAGTCATTAAAGTTGGAACCAAAGCCAAGCTCTTCAAAAGAAAAATCATTTTCTTTAATTAAATTATTTTCTTCTGAAAATGAATTTGAGATCAAAGGATTTATATCTTTTTTATTAATATTAAAATCTTTTTTATATCTTTTACTTCTTCTACGATTATTTTTTTTTGATTTTTTTAAATATGGCATTATATCTAATTTTAAAAAAAATTTCCTTAAATATTAACACGTAAATAACTCACGATTATAAATCTTTAAAAAATCATTCTTATTCAATTAATTCAGAAAATTAATCTACCAATTTATATATGTGAATTATTAGTTAAAGTTAGTTTGTTATTGTTTTAATTTTTCAGTTAACTCTAAAATAATGAATGATCTCGTAGAGGATATAAATTCAAGATTAAAATCTTTGCCAGATCTTTTTATTATTAGTCTTAGAGAAAATGACTCTCTTGTTCATTTTGTAAGAAAATTCATAATTAATATCTTATGCGAAAGGAAAGGAGATATAGAATTTAGTTTTAAAGAATCCAATAAACAATTCTGCAAAAATAACAATATTAAAGATGAATCTCAATTATCAAAATATCTTAAATTAAAGGGAATGCTAATGAATGATCATGAAAGGAATTTATTAAATAGTAAGAAGGTTTTAATTATTGCAGGAGATATATTTTCTGAAAAAGCAAAAAGTAACTTTATAAAAAATAAAAATCTATTGGATATGTATACATACAAATATATAGAATTTTTTGATTCTGATTTTGCTCATGAGATCTTTTTTCAATTGGATTCTAGAGAAACTTCCTTTGATAAATTATTTTCTGAAAACTTGAAAGCTATTGGAAATGTAAAATCTTATGGTACTGTTGGACCGTTAGATTTAGCTAAGATTAATCCAACCGTTAAGGAGAAAATATTAAAAACAAATTTGAATGAAGTTATTACTCCCTTTAAAGTTGGAGATTTTTGGTTATTGATAATGTTAGAAGCAAAAAAAGAAGCTAAGTTTGATGAGATAACTAAAACAAAAATGGTGCTATCTTTATTTGACGAATGGATTAACTTGCTTGCGGTCGATTCTATTCAAAAATTTCTTTTACCTAACTGAATTTCCCATATTTTTATTTCATGAAGGAATCTTTAAAAACCTATATTAAGGAAATTTTCTTAAAGTATGGAGAAAAAGTTAAATATAAAGTTGGGCAATCATTATCAAGTGATCAATATATTTCTGGATCAGTTCTATTAATTGAAAAAGGTACAGCAAGAATTATTGTTCAAGATAATGAACAACCGAAGGCAGTAAAAAAAATTTCAGTTGGGGATATTGTTGGCGCTTTTTCAATTTTGAAACAGAAAGCCTGCGAAAATGTTAGGTCTTCATCAGAGTTAATTGTCATTTCGATTAGTGATAAAACATTTAAAAAATATTATGAAATTGATCCAAAGTTTAAAAATTATTTTGATTCAATTAATTATCTTGCTGAAATTATTGAATTTTCAGAATTTGTTATAAATGAAGTTCCAAATATTAAATTTAAAATTCATGAATTAATTCAACTACTAGAAAAAAAAGTATCTTGTTTAAATAAAAATGATGATGAAATTAAAGACTTATTGAAAGATAAAAAAATTAAGATTTTTTCAAGCACCTCATCCTTAAATCAAACTTCTCCAATTTTTAAAGAAGTCAAAACATTTTCGGAGTATTTAAATCTAAAGAACTCAAAAAACTTTCTTAGTAATAGATTCCTTAGTATAGAACGAGATTTCTTTGATAATTTATTAACAAATGAATTAAATAATAATAATGAATTATTAAATTCTAATTATAATAATGAGGGGGGAAAAGACATAAAAAATGCTCCCCGAAATGCACCAGTCAGTATTTTTAACAATTTAGAAATTCCTGAAAATATATTAGTGAAGGGAAATGGAAAACTAAGGGAAACATTAGCTTGTTTTCAAATGATTTCGAAAATACTTAATGTTCCAATTAGAAAAGACTCGATCGAAAAGATTTTGAGAGATTTTATTTCGAGAGGTGCAAAAATTGATATTCAATTAATAGCTGAAATTCTTTCCAATCTTGGATTACATGTTTCCAAAGGGCAGATACCCCCTAATATGGCATTTAGGCTACAAACACCATGTGTAATTAAATGGAAAAATAGCTTTGCTTTAATTATAAAAAGTAGCCAAGAGGGAATTTTAATTGCTTCACCAGTTGATGGCTTTATAAGTGTTTCTAGTGAAAAAATTGAGTCTTTCTTCGAAGAAGGGATATCAATCTTATTAATTGAAAAGACTACAGAGACTCCTAAAGTTGTCTTTAGTTTAAATTGGTTTTGGTCTGCAATTAAAAAATACAAGCTTGTTTTGGTTCAAGTTTTAGTTGCTAGTTTTATAGTCCAATTATTTACTTTGGGCAATCCTCTTTTAATTCAGGTTATTATCGATAAAGTAATTTCTCAAAGAAGTTTAGACACTCTCCAAGTCTTAGGAATTGCTCTACTTTTCGTTACTTTATTAGAAGGGATTTTGGGGAGTTTAAAAACATTCTTATTTGCAGAAACAACTAACAGAATAGATCAGCGTTTAGGTTCTGAGGTAATTGATCACCTTTTAAGATTGCCTCTTAATTATTTTGATAAAAGGCCAGTTGGAGAATTGGGATCAAGGATTGATGAACTAGAAAAGATAAGAGAATTTCTTACTGGACAGACTTTAACAACTATTTTAGATGCGATTTTTTCTGTAATTTACATTCTTGTAATGTTCATTTATAGCTCGTTACTGACAATTGTTGCTTTATTAGTGGTCCCAATACAGATATTTATAACTTTATTAGGAGCACCTCTTTTTAGAAGGCAATATAGACAATCTGCAGAAGAAAATGCTAAAACCAAAAGTCATTTGGTAGAAGTAATTACTTCTATACAAACTGTTAAATCTCAAAATATTGAGACAATTAGTAGGTGGAAATGGCAACAATTATATTCAAAATATATTTCAAGAACTTTTGAAAGAACTATAAGTGGAACTCTTATTGGTCAATTAAGTCAAGTACTCCAAAAAATATCTCAATTACTTGTTTTATGGATAGGGGCAACTTTGGTATTGAAAGGACAATTGACTTTGGGACAACTAATTGCATTTAGAATAATCTCTAGTTATGTGACACAGCCTTTATTGAGACTTTCTTCTATATGGCAAAATATACAAGAACTTAAGGTCAGTTTTGAGAGGCTTGGAGATGTTATTGATACTCCTCAAGAGTCAACTGATTTAGATAAGCAGAAAATAACAATGCCTCCTGTTAAGGGGAATGTTTCTTTTGAAAATGTAATTTTTACTTTTACCAAAAATAATTCTAACGTACTTAATAGTGTTAGTTTTAATATCGACAAAGGCCAATTCGTTGGAATTGTAGGGGAAAGCGGAAGTGGTAAGAGTACACTAATGAAATTACTTTCAAGATTATATTCTCCGAGTCAAGGTTGCATTAAGATTGATGGATATGATATTGATAAGGTCGAACTATATTCTCTCCGACGGCAAATTGGTATAGTACCGCAAGAACCAATTTTATTTTCAGGTACAGTTCTTGATAATATTTCCCTTACTCAATCTGAAGCTAATAATGATGATATTGTAAGAGCCGCTAAATTAGCAGAGGCTCATGATTTTATAATGAAATTACCCAATGGTTATAGTACTAATGTTGGGGAAAGAGGATCTTCTCTTAGTGGTGGCCAGAGACAAAGAATAGCTCTTGCTAGAACACTACTTAGTAAACCAAAAATTCTTATTTTAGATGAGGCAACCAGTGCATTGGACTACAATACAGAATCTAAAGTCTGTAATAACTTGATTAAAAATTTGCAAGAAAACACAGTTTTCTTCATTACTCATAGATTATCAACAATTAGAAATTCTGATTTAATTCTGGTTATGCACGAAGGTAAGTTGGATGAAATTGGATCTCATGATCAATTACTAAAAAATAAAGGAAGATATTTTGCACTTGAAAGTCAAAAAGGTAACATTTAATGAAAGACAAAATTAATTTGAATCTTAATAAAATCAAGAAATTTCTCTTTCAAGATAAGTTATACAAAATAAAAAAAGTTAAATTTAAATTCAATCAAAAATTAAAGACTCTTAAAGCCCTTAAAGAAAAGTCTTTTAAAGAGTATTTGGAGTTAAGCCAAGATCAATTTAATAAACTACAAGATAAAGTAGAAGTTAGTTTTAAGAAAATATCTTTCGATGAATCACTTTTAAAACAAAGCAGTTTTTGGTTCAAAACTGTAACTTGGGCTCTGATTGGAACATCATCTTTTGCATTTCTTTGGCTGTGTTTCGCTAAAACTGATGAAGTGGTAATGACAACTGGTAAGCTTGACCCAAAAGGAGATGTTAAAGATATACAAATTCCTTTGGGAGGTGTTATTGATGAAATCTTAGTTAAATCTGGAGAAAATGTAGAAAGTGGTCAAATCTTGGTCCAATTAGATAAAGAGGCTTCATTTGAAAAATTTAGATCTCTGGAAATTGCAATTTTTGAAAAACAATTTCAATTAGAAAAAATAGCTTCAATTCTAAAATTAAAAAAGGCTGAACTTTTGCAGGAGTCAGAAATTATTGATGAATTAATTAGCAATACATCTGAAAAAATAAAGATAAATTCTCCAATTCTTAAAGATATTAAATTTCTATATGAACAAGGTGCCATCTCAAAATTGCAATACATCGAAAAGAAAATGGAACTTAATGAATTGATAAGTGAATTATCAAGATTAAATATTGAGAAGGATAAATCAACAAATTTAATATCACAGGATATTGAAAAGCTTGAATCTGAAGAGGCTAGGATGAGAACTGAGATTGGCTCATTAAATTCTGAATTAACGAGTGCAAAAGTGACTCTAAAATATCAATCAATTGAGTCTCCTGTTAGCGGGATTGTTTTTGATTTAAAACCCACTACAGAAGGATACGTTGCTCAATCCAGTGAGCCGATTATGAAAATTGTTCCTTTTGATGATTTGGAAGCTGATATTGAAATTCCAAGTAATAAAATAGGATTTGTCAAAGTTGGAGCTCCTGTAGAAATAAGTATTGATTCCTTCCCCTCTACAGATTTCGGAGTCTTAAATGGAACAATTAAATCAATTGGTTCTGATGCATTAGTCCCTTCTCAAATTGAACAAAGACCAGAATATAGATTCCCTGCTGTAGTACAGCTTGACGAACAAAAATTAAACTTAAGTAATGGAGAATCTCTTGCACTTCAGGTTGGAATGTCTCTTCAAGCTAATATTAAATTGAGAAAAGTTAGCTACCTAAAGTTATTATTAGGTGGACTTACACAAAAAATTGATTCTTTAAAAAGTTTTTAAATTTTTTTGATCCTTTTGAAATATCAATTTATTAATATTTTTATAAATTCTTTTAAAAAAATATTAATAAATAATTTTTGAGACGTAAGTAAAAATCTGCATTCTGTGTGAAAAATTTATTTATAAATTTTTGCAATTGGAAGTTTAGAAATACATAGTGACAGATTTTTATTTGTCATATTAGTTCTTCATTACAAGAACTAATTAATTAGTAATTCTTTATAAATTTCTAATAAAATTTTTTGTCAATGGATCACAATATACTTGTCTGTAGACTAAAAGAGGTGTTAGGATAAAAATACTTAGTGTGTGAGTATGGTGGCCAATTCTTTTGGTAGCATTGCAATCAAACGCCCAATTTCTTCAAAAATCTCTCAATCATTGTCTTTTTCCAATGATGGAATAATTTTCTATGACCCTAATCTGACTGAATGTGAATCTCTCCTTTTAGGTCTTAAAGACAATATAAAATCTCAAGCCGTTCAATCAAAAGAGGATTTTTTTAATGAATTATCTAATTTAGGATCTACTTTCAAAAAGAATCTATATATTTTGTGTCACGGCTCCGCAGGAAGATTATTTTTTGGCAGTGATATTATTGATAACAATACTCTCTTAGAAAATTCAGAAATACTTAAAAAACTTAGCGTTGAAAATATTTTTCTTTATTCTTGCGAAGTAGGTCAAGATAAAGAGTTTATCAATTCTTTTAAATCTCTATCAAGAGCAAATATTTTTTATTCTGATAAGCTTGTAGGCCACGAAGATAAAGGAGGTTCTTGGAATCTTTCAAGTTTACTATCCGAAGATAATCAATTATCAGATGCTAAGGCAATTAATAACATTCTTCCATTTTCAAGATCTTCTCTTAAATCTTGGAATTATGTATTGCCTAACTTAGATTCCAGTTTGGGCGCTGGAGTAGAAGGTGGAGTACTTAAATTTCTAGATGACAACGCTGCCGTCTCTGAAAATATTATCGTAACAGGTACAATCACAGTAGCTCAGGCAAATAGTCTATCCGGTTTAACCTCAGGAACTGCTTACCTTCAAGCTCAAATTGACTCCAACGATCCTGCTGTACTTAAAGACCTCACCCCAAATAGTACTCCTGACGTAGACAACATTTTGTTCATAACTGTTGGTGCTGGTGGAATCACTACAGCAACTGCTACCCAACTAGATTCTATTAACGCTGCTACTACACAGAAAATAAATATTGCTTCTAATGTCGTAACAGTAACTGGAAGTGCTGCTGGGTTAAAAACAACTTTTGATAATAATTCACAATTTACCGGTTTGACAGGTGCGGTAGCGGTTGTAAATAACACAACCGAGTCTGCTTCCGCTATTGATGCTCTTGTTAGTTCTAATCCAGACAAGATAGATATCAGCGCTGTTACGACGCTTACAGGAAGTTTGACCGAAGTTAATACCTATAAAAATGCAATTAATAACGCAAAATTTAGTGGCGCTGCTTCCAATGGTTCCAGCGGAGCTAAAGGTACTAATGTGACAACTGTTCGTCTAGATACTGTTTCAACTGTTGATGCATCTGATCTTCATACAGCGAAAGACAATTTTAGAACCGATGTTAAAAATACTGCTGTATTTGATCTACAGAATGTAACCACTCTTGTCGATGGTTATAGTGCTCTAAAAGATGTTATTGACGATACTCTTCATTTTACTAATTTAGACGACAGAGCATTTACTGCCAATGATGGTGGTGGGATTTCTATCGCAAATGCTAATACTTTAAATGCTTTTACCTCTGGAAAAGTTACAGCTACCATACAAAATGCAGATGCAAATGTTGCAACTTTAAATAATGCAGATGCAGCGGTGGCTCTTAATGCAGGTGACGGTGGTACAAACGAGTACACCATTACTTTGACTGATACCTCAGTAGCTTATTCTCAATTAAATACTCTTAAAAGTAAAACTGCACTTGCAGTTAATCTCACAAACACTACATCTGTTACAGGAAGCCTTGCTAATGCACAATCCTTCGATACTGATTTAGGTAATAGTGAATTTGCGAGCACAGCTAGTATTACAACTGTTTCATTAACTACCGCAGAAGCCGTTTCAGCTTCTGATTTGACAACTCTTGCATCGGATTTAAGATCCACTGTTAACAATTCGGTTAATTTGGCTTTGACCAATACAACTGGAATTAGCGGATCTTTCTCTCAACTTGAAGGTGTTATTGACAGTTCTATTATTACTGGATTGAATTCTGAAGCATTAACCGAAAATAGTGGTGGGACCATAACTGTTGCTAATGCAAACAAACTAACTCAAGCAACTACCGGTAAAGTCACAGCAACTGTTGCTTCTGGAACACTTTCTGACCTTAATGCATTAGATGCAGCCGATTCCCCTGCAAATGGAGATGCATTAGCATTGACTCTAACCTCCACATCAGTAGATGCAGGAGATTTGTCTACCTTGGATTCTAAAGTTGACCAAGCTGGTGGTGGTTCTATCAATATTAATACGGTTGTTAAATTAACTGGTACTATCACAGAAGTTGAACAGTTTATTACCGATAAGAATAACTTCACCAATAACACTAACATTGTTGATGTTGATCTATCTGGAACTATAGGAGATGCAGCGGCGGTAGATACTTTAAGTACAAACTTAAGAGCTTTAGAAAATCCAGGCAATACAGCTGAAATCAACCTTACTGGGGTCACTGCTATATCAGGTTCATTTACAGAACTCAAAACTATTATCGATGGGAAGGGAGATGTAGGAAGCAATAGTAAATTCTCAGGTGTTGGTGCCCAGGCACTTACTGAAGATGATGGTGCTATAAGTGTTACAAATGCTAATACACTTTCTGCGGCAACTACAGGAAAAGTTACTGCGACTATTACCACAGGGGCCCTTGCAACTCTTAATGGTTTAAATGCTGCGGGCACACCTGCAAATGGAGATGCGTTTACTTTGACGTTAAACGATACGTCTGTTGATGCAGGAGACCTTTCAACTCTTGACTCTAAAGTTGATCAGAGTGGCGGTGGATCTATCGATATCAATACTGTTGTTAAATTAACCGGTACCCTTACAGAAGTTGAACAGTTTATTACCGATAAGGCTAACTTCACCAATAATAATAATATTGTTGATGTTCAATTATCTGCAGGTACTGTTGGAGATGCGAGTGATTTAACAACCTTATCTACAAATTTAAGAACTTTAGAAACTCCAGGCGATACAGCTGAAATTGACCTTACAAATATCACTTCAATATCCGGGGGCTTCTCTGACTTAAATACAATTATCGGTAATAAAGGAAATGTAGGAAGCAATAGTAAATTTTCTGGATTTGGTGCCCAGGCACTTACTGTGGGTTCTGGTTCTATAAGTGTTGCAAATGCCAATATACTTTCTGCCGCAACTACAGGAAAAGTTACCGCGACTGTTGATTCTGGAACACTTACGGACCTTAATGGATTAAACGCCGCTGGCACACCTGCAAATGGAGATGCATTTGCATTAACCCTAACCTCCACATCAGTAGATGCAGGAGATTTGGATACCTTAGACGACAAAATTGATCAAGCTGGTGGTGGTTCTATCAATATCAATACGGTTGTTAAATTAACCGGTACTATTACAGAAGTAGAGAATTTTATTACTAATAAGAATAACTTCACCAATAATAC
>Ga0310343_10001535_pt1 | contig 11870 bp, 16 predicted proteins | sample HC15DNA2025_MG_FD_203519 | JGI IMG/M metagenome (GOLD analysis project Ga0310343, IMG submission 203519) | Marine microbial communities from station ALOHA, North Pacific Subtropical Gyre - HC15-DNA-20-25_MG | ecosystem: Environmental > Aquatic > Marine > Oceanic | place: Pacific Ocean: North... | reverse complement strand
TCATTAAAATTAAAAACTCTGGTACCTCAGGTAGTCCATCCGCGGTTGCAACCGGTGAATTTGCCTATTCATTTCAGGCTGGATCCCAAGCAAACGGTGGTGATAGACTATACATTGGTACTGGTACAGAAACAGCTGGTGCAGCTGCCAATATCGAAGTAGTCGGTGGTAAGTATTTCACGGATATGCTTGATCATGTACATGGTACACTGACAGCAGACTCTGGAATTATTACCGACGCAAATAATAAAATTGATGTATTGAATGTTGATAATATTACACTGAACGGTAACAGTATTACAACAACAGATACTAATGGTAATCTTACACTGGATCCAAACGGAACCGGTACTATCGAACTTCATGCAAATACGAACGTAACTGGTGATTCTACATTCTCAGGAAACGTAAATATCGGTGATGCATCTGGTGATAGTCATGTAATTACAGGATCAGTAGATCTCAATGGTGTATTTGATGCTGATAATATAAGAATTGATGGAAATGTAATTTCATCACAAGATACAAACGGTAATATTGAATTTACACCTAACGGTACTGGTTTAACTATTATCAACTCAGACAAAACTCTCCAGATTCCAGTAGGTACAACGGCACAGAGACCTACAGCGGTAACCGGTCAGATTCGATTTAATAGTACCATTGGTGCTTTTGAAGGATATCACGCAACTGCATGGAATAGTTTAGGTGGAGTTATTGACGTAGACCAAGATACATTCATTAAAGCTGAATCATCTGCAGGTGCAGATAATGATGATATTACATTCACAACAGGTGGTGTTTTAAGAGCAACACTTGATGAGAATGGATTGCTCTTCAATGATTCAAGTCTTACAATGCAAACCGGTAACATTGTACTTGGCGGAACAACTATCTCAACAACAGCTGGTAACTCTACACTTACACTTGATCCTCATGCTGCAGGTTCAACAGGAACAGTTGTTATTGAAGGTGACTTAACAGTTAACGGTACACAGACAACAGTGAATAGTACCACAGTAACTATTGATGATCCGGTGTTTACACTTGCAGGTGATACTGCACCAGGATCAAATGACGGATTAGATAAAGGTATTGAATTTAGATGGCATACAGGTTCAGCGGCCAAGTTAGGTTTCTTTGGATATGATCTTTCAGATTCAAGATTTAAATTTATTCAAGACGCTACTGATACTTCTGGTGTATATTCCGGAACTGTAGGTGATGTTCAATTTGGAGATACTAAAATTAAAGATCTTCAGTTTGACGGAACAGGTTCAGGCTATGCAGACAAAGGTGTCTTGGTAACTGGAACTGCTAATAACGTTGAGTTCAAAACATCAAGTACTGATGGTCATGTTCTTCAAGTAAATGCATCTGGTGTTCCTTTCTTCGGTCATATTGATTGTGGTACATACTAATGTTCACAGTAGTTTTATTGATGACGTCAGGTATGTTATGGACGAACGCAGACTTTTTTGCAACAGCAAAAGAACAATATGATAGCGGGCAAAGATGGGAATATATCGGTAAGAAACAAGCTGATGCGGATGTTCCATCTTTACCTTTAATAGGAAATGATAATAAAGAATACGTATATTTCAAACTGAAATAAATATAATTGAAGTGGAGTGATTGAATGACTATTGAGTATGATCAACAAGAATTTGTCAATGAATATATTTCGAGACAAAATAAAATGATTAGTGAATTGACAAGCAAAAACATTATGTTAGAAGCTCGTTTGGCAATGGCCGAAAAGAAAATAAGAGAACTTACCGGCGATGATGAAGAAGTCATGGACGGTGGTAAATTCGGAGAAGAAGAAGATGCAGATAGGGACAGTAACGAATCAGTACATAAATAACTATCACTATCAAGAAGTTCGTGAACAAAAGATAAGAGAGACCGAAAGGCTTAATGATTATCAATTAACTAAGTATAACCAAGCTCAGTACCGCGAACAACAAAGATGGTTAGTTTATATTATGATGATGCAGTACATGTTTAAAAATAATATGTGGGATATGTTGAATCAAATGCGAATACGAAGAAGCATTGATATAACAGCATAGGATAAGTTATGGGTACTGTAGTTCAATTTAAAAGATCAACATCTACCGGATCAAAACCCGCGGCCAGTGATCTCACGGCCGGTGAAATTGCGATCAACACGGCCGATGGTAAATTATTTCTCGAAAAAGATAGTGGCACTGTAGTTGAGGTAGCACTTGGTAATAATGAACTCATCCTTGATGATTCAATTATGACTACAGCATCATTAACAACATCAACAACAAACGCAAACCAAGTTGTAGATTCTTTTGCAGCTGCTACTTTTAGATGTGCAAAGTTTTTAATTCAAGTTACATCGGGAAGTTCATATCAATCATCTGAACTCCTTGCAATTCATGACGGATCAACGGTTTATATTACAGAGTACGCATCAATCTCAACAGGTTCTACACTTGCAACATTTGATGCAGATATCAATTCAGGAAATGTAAGACTCTTAACTACACCAGCAAATGCCGTAACAGTTGTAAAAGTTACACGTACAGGAGTTAAAGCTTAATGCCTATCAATAAGATTCCTCAGAATGCATTTAGTAATGATGACATGGTTGTTAATACATTTACTGCAACAGCTGGCCAAACTGCATTTACTCTTACAAAAAAAGTTTCATTAAATTCTGTATTGGTTCACGTAAATGATGTTATTCAACAACCAACTGCAGATTATACGATTAACGCTGCGCCAAATAATAACATATTAACATTTGGATCAGGCCTCACAGTAGGTGATGATGTAAGAATAAGAATACTTTCGGAGAATCCACTTGGTGTTGCAACTGGTGGAGGATCAGGAATCAGTTTGGCTCAGGCTCGAGCAGGAATATCGGTCACAACAACTTCTGCCTCAGGCGGAGGTACACTTTCTTATAATAATACATCAGGTGTATTAACTTTTGCACCTTCTACAAATTCGGGTGGAGGTGGAGGAGGCATTGCACTTACAGATCTTTCTGTAGGATCAGAAGGTTCGGCTCTTGGTAATGGTGCTATAGCATATAATAATTCAACCGGGGTGTTTACATACACGCCTCCCTTACTCAACGGATTAACCGCAAATGGAACAACAGACTTTGGTTCTAACAAAATTACTTATTCGAATAATTACGCTAACCTTGCTGACCTGCCTAGTGCTTCTACTTACCACGGGATGTTCGCTCACGTACACGCTGTAGGTGCAGGTTACTATGCGCATGCAGGTAACTGGGTAAGAATTGCAGAGTATACACAACTAAAAACAAACCTTGCATCATTAGATGATGTTTCATCAACAGCACCTTCATCAGGCCAAGTGCTAAAATGGTCAGGATCTGAATGGGCTCCAGCCGCTGATTCTACAAGCGGTGGAGGCGGTGGCGGAATAGCTCTTACTGACCTAAGCGCATCAACTGCAAGTGCATCTGGTGGCGGAAGTCTTGCGTATAATAGTTCAACTGGTGTGTTTACGTTTACGCCGCCGGCACTAAGTGGTGTGTATGCTACCGTTGCGAGTGTACCTTATGTCGCACTACCAGATGATCAAGAATTTGGTGTGACCGCATCAGGTTCTTCGGCTTATACATTTAGTGGTGGTGCAACAGGAAATAATCCAACACTTACTCTACAAAGAGGTAAGACATATCGCTTTGATGTCAATGCTTCAGGTCATCCATTTGCAATTAGAGTTTCAAATGGAGGTTCAGCATATACTAATGGTGTTGAAAATGCAAATGCTCAAGTAGGTGCAGTTTACTTCACTGTTCCAGATGGTGCACCTGACACGTTGTATTATCAATGCACAAATCATCCTGCAATGATTGGAACTATCAATATTATTGATAAAGTTGTTCCGGGACATATTATTCAAACTGTACAAAATCGTCTTACCGGAAATCATAGAGCAAGTGTAAGTAGTACTTCCTTTACCACAACACAAGTGACTGGTCAGATTACACCAAAACTTGCGACGAGTCATATTAAAGTTTCAATAACAACCACGGGTAATAATAATCAAACAGATGGTACTGGTATTTATGCAACTTTGTATAGGGGAAGCACTGACCTAGCGGTAAACGGATCAACTGGGTTTACAAGTATTGACGGACGAACAAATATTAGAATCCATGCGCCTTTAGTTATAAATTTTATAGATACTCCAGGCACAACAAGCACACTTACTTATACTTTATATGTAAAGTCATCCACAGGCAGTACTGTTGAAGTGCCTGCTTATACATCAGCAAATTCAACCGTAATAATGCAGGAGATAGCACAGTAATGGCACGTAAACTTACGACAAAAGCAATTACAGATGATGCAATCACAGCGGATAAGATTGTAGCGGGCGCAGTAGTAGCGGATATAGGTGCAGGAACTGTAACACCTACACATCTACATAGTAGTTTAGATATTTCATCAAAAACATTAACACTTCCTTCAACAGCCAGTACTACTGGTGATTTAACACTTGATGTAGCAGGTAACATTACTCTGAACTCAGATGGCAATCAGATTATGTTTGCAGATGATAGTATAAGTTACGGAAGAGTTACACATAATTCTTCAGACTTTACTATTCAGTCTGACGTATCTGATAAAGATATAGTTTTTAAGGGCAATGATGGTGGAAATTATATAGAAGCAATGCGTATTGATATGTCTGCAGCTGGAAACGTAGGTATCGGTACAAATAGCCCAACTCAAAAACTAGAAGTATCAGCTGGTGCACCTACAATTGGTCTTACTTCACCGGGCCAAGTTACTAATAAAAAGACAAATAGGATAGCAGTTTCTCAATATACCGCAGGTGATTTTAGCGTCCAACAAATGAATGATGATGGTACAATTGGAGGAACGCCGTTACTTATAACTAGATCAGGTAATGTAGGTATTGGTACAACTGCTCCTGACACATTGTTACAATTACAAAGGACTAGAGGCACACTCTCAGGCGGAAGCAGTGATACAGGTGCCGTAATTAAACTACATACAGTAGCTCAATGGGAAAGTGCTTATGGAAATAATTCGACCACAAGCACAAATGATTTCTTAGGTGGTATAGAGTTTTCAACTTCTGATACTTCAACAGGTACGGGCGTTAGAGCAGCTATTAGAACAACTGTTGACAGTTATTATAATACAAACAGTTTGAGATTTTACACAGCACCAAGTAATACTGCTGGTGTAATAAATCGTTTGAATATTGCTAGCAATGGTAATATTGGAATAGGCAATGAGAGTATGGCTCTTAGTCCAGGATCACAGATTGTTATATCAAAAAATCATACTACATATAATGATGGAGATAATAACAAACGTATCGACTTTCAAGCAAACGGTACTAGTAGCAGAAGTGAAACTATAAAAACTTTTCACTATAGTTATAATCCTGTATATAATCGATATACTTGGCATATAATAAAACTTGGAGATGCTTCTTCTGCATCAGGTCATTCAATCAGATATAGAGTAATATGGACAACTGGTCATGCATCTGGCCACGCTTATGAAGAAGGTGTTTGTAGTGTTGTCAGTGTGCATTCATCAAATAATTTAAACAGAGGCGCAACAGGCGGTCAAGGTGAAGCTCACGTAAGATATGCATATCAATACAATGGTGGTAGTTTTTATGGATGGTCGAGTACGCCTAGTGTAAGATTTTACTATTCAAGTGCTACTGGCTCAAATGCACGAATATATATGAGAGTGCAAGGTCATGGTAATCATAATGGTGGTACATGGGATATGGCATGTACTCATACAATTTTTGTAGAACTACATGGAAGTGATTACGTTACAGACAGAACTGTTAGGTTCACTGGGCACAGCACACCGGGTGACTCATCTTCAGTCATCGGCATGGTGCAGTTAGGATAGGATATAAAATGAAAAATTATATAAACGACTATTATGGTAAAAAAATACCACAAGAAGATGGAACAATTAAAGTTGAACTTTATGAAAAAGAAACTATAAAAGATACACTTATAGCTGATAATGAAGGAATGGCAGATGCGATGATTATTCCATGGGTTGTACAGGAAGGTTACACGAAATCAGATCTTACAAGTGAAACAGATCCTGTTGATACTGAAGATTCAAAGTATAAAACAGACTTTTTAAAAGTATAAATAGATTAAACACTTCTGTGGAAAGTGAAACAGAGGAAGGTAAATGGCAACTAAGAAAAAATTTCTGGCCAAACATGGTCTAGAAGTAAACACATTAAGTGGATCAACAACCACACTCACATTTCCTACAGCGGATGGTACTGCAGGTCAGGTACTTCAAACTGACGGTAGCGGTAATTTATCTTTTGTAACTTCAGGTGGTACTTTTCTTGCGTTATCAGATGCTCCTTCTTCATTCTCAGGCCAAGGTGGAAAACTTATACAGGTCAACAGTGCGGCCAATGGTCTTGAATTCGGTGCATCGGTTGTAGGTCAATCATCAAGAGATACGTTTACGGGTGATGGTACAACAACAAACTTTACACTTACACAGTCTTATGCAGGACAAAATGATGTATTAGTATTTGTTGACGGTGTTATTCAATATCCCGGAACAAACTTCACGATATCAGGCTCAACACTTGCATTTACAAGTGCACCATTAAATACATCAAGGATAGAAGTTCTTGGTACAACACCAGTTGCTTCAACAGTTACGCCAGGCGATGGAACAGTAACAGCAGCTAAGCTTGCCGCTTCATCATATTCACGTGATACTTTTACAGGCAATGGTTCAACTGCAACATACAATTTAACTGGAGATCCTGGGTCTGAAAATGGATCTTTAGTTTTTATTGGTGGTGTTATTCAGGATCCTGGCACACACTACTCAATGAATCTAACTGGTGCAACTAAAACAATTACACTTACTTCTAATCTCGCAAATGGTGTTGAACTTCTGGTAATTTACGGACCGGTAAATACTACAGGTGTTCCTTCCGATGGAAGTATAACATTTCAAAAACTAGCCGGTAGTAATTTTCAAACAGACACATATACAGGTAATGGATCAACAACTTCTTATACTCTTACACAAAGTGTACTAACAGCAAATCATTTATTTGTTACAGTTGCTGGTGTTCTACAAACACCGACTTCTTCATACTCAGCAAGTGGAACAACACTTACTTTCACTGCAGCTCCGGCAAATGGAGCGGCGATTGTTGTAAGATATTATGCTGGTGCATCTTTTAATGTGCCAACGGATAACAGTGTTACATCAGCAAAAATAGTAGACGGCACAATAACTAAAACAGACCTCGCATTTAATCCAGAAGATGATGCGGTGGCGTTAGCAATAGCGTTAGGATAAACAAATGGCAAATACATTTAAACTAAAAACAAAAGCTGGTGGCGCAATAGCGGCCAACACACCCATGACTGTTTATACTACTCCTGCTTCAACAACAACCATCGTCGTCGGAATGACACTTTCAAACTTGACAGCTAATCAAATTGCTGCAACAGTTTCAATTGAAAATAATGACGGAGACAATGTAACATTTTTAAAAGATATTCCGATTCCAACTGGATCAGCTGTTGAGGTTATGAGTGGAAATAAAGTTGTACTAGAAACTTCAGATGTTCTGAAGGTTCAATCAAGTGTGGCAAACAGTCTAGACACGGTACTCAGTATCATGGAGATTACCTAATGGCATACATAGGTAGAGATCCAAATGACAGCATAATAAAAACTAGCGTCATTCATAGATATACCGCAACAGCAGGTCAGACTGCTTTTACAGGTGCAGATGTAAATGGTCAATCATTAGACATCAGTGCAACAACTCGAATTCATGTATTCATGAACGGTGTAAGATTAGATGCATCTGATTTTACACAGACAGCTAATACAGTAACACTTGGATCAGGCGCAACCGTAAATGATGAGATTGTTATAGTAACCGAAGGCGAGTTTATAAACGCAAATCATCATACAAAATCTGAAGTGACAACATTGATTGCAAATGATAATGTAACTGATGATGGTAACTCACTTCTTAACGCATTAATATTTGGTGGATAAAAATGGCAAATACACTTAAAAACGAATTATCAAGACAGATTGGAACTTCAGCTGCCACACTCTATACATGTCCAGCAAGTACAAAGACAATCATCATTGGTATGACATGCTCAAACATTCATACTAATACACAGATTAATGTTGATATTTACTTGACATCCGGAGGTGGTCTTGATTATTATATTATTAAGAACGCAAGTATCGCGGTAGGTGGTACACTAGTTCCAATTGGTGGAGAACAAAAAGTAATTTTAGAACCAGGTGATGCAATTAAAGCTGTAAGTACTACAGCAACATCACTTGATATAATCATGTCGATAGTGGAGCAAACCTAATATGGGAATGATTGGTAATCAGCTTGCAGCAGGCGTTGGAAGTGTCTCAATAGCAAATGATTCATTTAACGGAAATGGATCAACAACTGTTTTTACACTGAGCCAAACGGTAAGTGGTACAACAGATATTGAAGTCTTAGTTGATAACGTTCAACAGTCTCCTTATGACTCTTCATATTCTGTGAGTGGAACAACACTTACTTTTTCGGCAGCACCTGCGGCTGGTACCAATAACATCTATGTAATTTACAATCATGCTCGAACTATCACAACTAACCAAGTTGTGCCTGATGATGGTTCTGTTCACAGTTCAAAGATTGCTAATAATGCAGTTACTCCCGCTAAATTACATACTGATGTTCTTGGCCCGATCACAGTAGATACAGCAAATAATAGAGTCGGTATAGGTACTACTTCACCAGATGGTGCTTTGCACGTTAAAGGTTCTTCTGACCACGGAAGAGTAATTATAGAAAGTGGTGGAACAAGTGGTTCTGATAATAATATGTTTATGCAGTTTCATAATGGTAGTGGAACAGAGATTGCACAAATAGAAGTAGCAGAAGGTGCTTCCAATGAAGGACAAATAGTTTTTAAAACTGGTGGTACAACTACTAACATGACAATAACTAAAGAAGGTTATGTGAAAACACCAAATCAGCCAAGTTTTAGAGCGTACAGTAGTAGTGATTACACTGCTAATGGTGTCTTAGAATCTGCTAATTGGACAGAACAACACGACAATAACAATGATTTCAGTAATGGTAGATTCACTGCTCCTGTGGACGGAGTATACCATTTTGACGTATATTGGGATTCTTATCAGTCTTTAGGAGGATTACATCTATTAGTCAATACGGGTAGCTACTATGTGAAATGGGAACCGACTGGAAACACAAATAATGGTTGGGAAACTAAAAGTTATTCAACAAAGATAAAGTTAAGTTCTGGAGATTATGTTCGTTTAGTTGGTGCACATGCAAGTGGAAACAATCCATTCCATATGGGTAGCGGACACTGGGGATTTTTCGCAGGACATTTATTAGGATAAAATAAGGAAAAAACATGACAGATTATACAGTTACACTAACAGACACTCAGATAAAGTCACTAAGCTATGTAGGTGCTGATCCTAAAGATTGGATGGAAAATGCCATCTATAATAGAGCTAGAAAAGCCACTGATGAAATTATTGCTTTACTAGTAAAACATTGCAATGAAAACGATATAGGAATAGCAGTAGGCATTGATGCACAAGTGGCTCAAGCATTTGAACTAGGTGTAGTGAAAACAGCTGAACAACGTAATGCAGAAAAGCCAGGAGATACTTAATGGCTCGAGACATTCAAAACTTTTTTCTGGTTATCTGATAGGATAAAGATATGGGAACAATAGGAAATCAACCAAGCACAGGACAACATGTAGTTTTAGATGCAATTGTTACAAATGGTAACTCAGCTTATACACTACAAAAAGGCGGATCATCTGTAACTGAATATAATCAGAACCAACTGATTGTCTCAGTTAATGGAACAATACAAGCACCAGGATCTTCATTCACAGTAAGTGGATCTACAATTACTTTTGCAAGTGCACTAACAAATGGAACACATACAATTGATTTTATTCTTGCACTCGGTAATGTACATAACGTTGCAACTGTAGGTGATACTTCAATCACACCGGCTAAACTCGCAACTTCACTTGGAATTACAAACACTCCGGTACGAATAAATACAGATACAATCAGTGAGAGTTTTACTCTCGGATCAAATCAGAACGCAATGGTTGCAGGACCTGTAAATATTACAGGTGATTTAATTATTAACGGGACATTTACGGTAGTATAAAATGGCATCAACAATTTCAGTAGATACAATTCAAGGATCAACCACAGCAGCAAATGTTAAGTTGCCTGCTGGATGTATTGTCCAAGTTGCAACAGATAAAGTAGCAGGGAATATTTCTTCAAGCGGAACTTCTTATGTTGATAGTGGATTGTCTATTGCTTTTACTCCAAAGTTTGCATCTAGTATATTAGAACTAAGTGTTATGGGTGGCAGACATTATATACAAACAACAGGACAACAGTTGGACGTAAGAATTCGTGATGGAAGTGGTAATTCAGTTGGTAATATCACTGACCAAAGAATGTCAAGTCATTATACAAATGGTGCTAGCTCTGTGCATCTTGGAAACTACGCTGGATATTTTACTATTCCAGCAACAAATACAAACGCAAGAACATATAAGGTTATGTATGCTGCTGGAGGGTCTACTGCAACTTGGTTCAACAATGGTAGTGTATTTGAAGTATACTTTATTATTAGGGAGATTGCACAATGACATCTACCATAAAAGTTCAAAATATTAAACACACTAATGACACTACGGCAATGACAATTGATAGTAGTGGTGTTGTTTCGCAATCTGCAAACCCTATTTTAAAAATTCAAACTGCAAGCAACTACAACAGTGGAGGGTCAGATTCTGATCACTACATACAAAATTTAACAGATGTGCTTATTAATCGTGGTGGATTTACAACTGCGTCTACAAATGGGGGAAGGATAACATTCCCCAAAACTGGTTATTACGATTGGAAAATGCTAACTTTTGCCAATATAAGTTCTGGAAATATTCGCGCTTATCAATTTGACATTTATAAAAATGGAAGTTTTTTTGTGCATTACAACTATCATGCAATATCATATCAAGGTTCTGGGACAACACATGGCAATTTTACATTGTTTGATACTTTTAACCTTAATGCTAATGACTATTTTGAATTCATATATAGAATATATGATAATAACACAAATGTTAACATTGCACATCGTATGCACTTTCATTGGATACCATAAGGGATAACAACATGGGAACAATTTTTGTAGATAATATCAAAGAACATACAGCATCAAATGGTGTTCATATTCCAGGTCATGTTATTCAAGTAGTACAAGGTGTTTCTGCAAGTCAATTTGTTTCGACATCAACAACTGCTGCAAGCACAGGATTAGAGGTTACTATTACTCCAAAATTTAATACGTCAAAAATATTAGTATCATGTGCAAGTGATTGGTTTGTTCAAGGTAATAGTGATGAATCCTATTGTTGGATTTATAGAGGAAGTACAGAGATTTTTGGTAAGCTTAAAATGTGGAGTAATGAATCTGATATATCAACGGCACATATGTCTGTTTTGGATTCTCCAAATACAACAAGTGCAATCACATATGCAATGTATGGAGCAAGAGTAATTGGTTCTGGCAATGCCTATTGGGGTCATGGTGGTAGCAATAACGCATACATAACGGCTATGGAGATAGCACAGTAATGGCACTGATAGTAACAAAAAACGCACCGATCACTTCAGCTGAACTTCCTGCTGGGACACATATACAATCAGTGAATTGGTTTTCTGGAACTGCAATGTTTAGCGGAAACG
>Ga0310343_10001532_pt1 | contig 11876 bp, 12 predicted proteins | sample HC15DNA2025_MG_FD_203519 | JGI IMG/M metagenome (GOLD analysis project Ga0310343, IMG submission 203519) | Marine microbial communities from station ALOHA, North Pacific Subtropical Gyre - HC15-DNA-20-25_MG | ecosystem: Environmental > Aquatic > Marine > Oceanic | place: Pacific Ocean: North... | reverse complement strand
CTTACTCCTAAACCTGTAAAAGGTGATTGGAATGGAGCGGGCATGCACACCAACTTTTCAACCAAACAAATGAGAGAAGATGGTGGTTATGATGCAATTGTTGCTGGTTGTGAAGCACTGGGTAAAAACGCTGAATTTCATGTCCAAAACTATGGTGCTGGAATAGAGGATCGTCTAACCGGCGACCATGAAACACAAAGATTTGACACTTTTTCTTACGGTGTCAGTGATAGAGGTGCATCAATACGTATACCATGGCAAGTAGAAGTTGATAAAAAAGGCTATCTAGAAGATAGAAGACCAAATGCTAACGCAGATCCATACGTTATTGCAACAGTGATGATTGATACGGTTTGTTCAGCTGCTTCAGGTTAACCTGAAGTATTTATAGCAACTATTTCTTCAATTTTTTCTTGAAATCCATTTATATTATTATTAAATGATTCCAAAGCAGCAGCTCTTCGCTCACCTGTGTCTGAAGAAGTTAGTCCTTCTAAAAGCTCTTGAGTATCAGCATATATTAATTCAGCTATAGATTTCAATTCTTCATGGCTTTTTACTAAACCAGCAAAAGTTGAGGGAGGACCAGGTTCTGCCACTGTTTCAACAAATTGTTGAGCATCTTCAATAAATTCAGCAAATTCATCTTTAGCTTCTTGATATGTTATCGACTCATTATCCCAATTTTCATTGGCTTCTAAAACTTTTGTTGCTAAATCTATAGATTGAATTTTTTCTGATGATATTTCTTCTAAGTAAGTTACTACTTCATCTGGAAGAGTTGTAGTGGTAGTAGTGGTTGTATCTTCTGGAGTGGAATCCTCCACTATTGGCTCTACAACCTCTTCAGCAACAGGTTCAATCTCTAAATCATTGTTTGTTGTAACCCTATTTATGAATGTATAAGTTGTTGCGATCATACCTATAAGCACTAATGGCAAAACCAGCCTACCTGGTTTGGGGTCTTCGTTAAATGTTTCCATGTTTACAGTTTATCAAAGATGTTGATAATGTCTTGAGTTATTAACTCCCAGCTAAAACTTTCATATTTTGTAATTGTTATAAAGTCAGGTCCCAAAAATACGGAGGAAACACCATCTATATTGTTTAGATTGTTCACTATTTCTTCATCTTGAACATCTGTTTCAATCTTTTTAGCATTTGGATTTGGTGTATCAATTAATTCCATATTTATAGTTAATTTTAATATAAAAATCATTAATATATGACAGTATGAATTATCAAAATTTAAATCAAGAGATAAGTAACTTAAATTTCCAAAAAAAGTATTTCTTTAGTATTTTTGGATTATATTTATTTTCACTTGGAACAACTATCTTGGGCTACTCTATTTATCTTTTACTTGAGTCAGTTGGAATAGTTGAAAAATCAGTTACAACTTGGAATGCACAAGGTTTGTTTTGGTTTTTAATTTTGTTTTGTGTAGCCTTATTCGTTTTGTTTGTACCTGTAGAATTTTTGAATATATATAAAGTTTATAATCTCACATTTAAAGATTTGATAATAAACATTATTTTTGTAATTTTGACTTCTCTTCTTACATTAATTTTCTTTCAATTTTTCTTAAATCCAACTAATTTGATAATGAGTGACATTATTGATATAGGTAAAGCAATTTCTTTCTCTGGATTTATTGCAATCCCATTAATTTTGTTTTTACAGCACAATTTAAAAAGATCTATAGGTTTTTCAGATAATTTTTCGTATAGTTTAACTTATTTTGCTTGGGTAATATCTTCTCAAATATTTCTTTAGTACTACATCTTTTCTACAGGTCTAATTCCCAATGATTCCATAAGTAATTTTGAATAACTTAGAAAATAATTAGTTATTTTTAATTTATTAAATTTTTTAATTTCACTCTTGTTTTCTAAAATGCTTTCATTTTGATACATAGAATTAAACAGGTTTGACAATTCATATAGGTAGTCTGCTAGGTGATGTGGCTCGTTATTATTTAAAGCTTGATTGAAATAATATTCAAATTTTAAGAAACTTCTTAATAGTAAGTGATCTGTCTCATCTAAATCAGAGAAAACTACATCAGTATTTGCAACATCTATATTTGAATCTTGTATTAATTTTTTAGCTCTAACAAATGCATATTGAATATATATACCAGTTTTACCATTAATATTTGTAAACTTATCAAGATCAAATTTATAGTCAGTCTTTCTATTGGTTATTAGGTCACTAAATGTTAACACTGTATTTGTTAATAATTTATTTGTTTCCTCATCTAAATCTTTATTTATATTTTGTATTTTAGATAAAGTCTCTTCAAATAAATCTGTCAACTTCTTTGTATCTCCATCTCTTGTTTTAAAAGGATTTCCATTCAAGTCATTTAAAGTTCCAAATTCAACATGAGTATATTCTTCTTCACCAAATTCAAAATATTTTATGGAATCGAAAAGTTGTTCAAAGTGTAACTTTTGTCTTTTGTCAACAATATATAGTGTTTTATCCACCTCATTTTCTTTTTTTCGGTTTAGGACGGTTGCAAGATCGGTTGTTAAATAAAGATAAGATCCATCTGACTTTGTAATAAGAATTCTTGGCTCACTATCTAGATTAGAGATATAAGCACCATTATCTAATGATATTTTTTCATTATCTTTTAAGTCAGCAATCATTTTCGGAATTAAGTAATTAACATCACTCTCACCCATCCATAGATCAAAATTATGATCAAGTAAGGATAAAGTTTCTTTTATTGCTTTTACAGAAATTTCTTTTAAAAATTTCCAATTTTTTATGAGATCATCTTTATTTTCGTTTAATTCCTTATTTATATTTTGAGCTGTAGATTTAAAATTCTCATCTTGATGATATAACTTTGATGCTTTAGGATAGATTTCTTCTAGATCTTCTATTGTTATACCTTCTAAATCAATTTTATTTTCATTGATATAGCAAATAATTTGAGCAATTGGCATTCCCCAATCACCTAAATGAATATCATTAGATACATTATGACCAGCAATTTTATTGATGTTATAAAGACTTCTTCCAATATTTAATGATCTTAGATGTCCTACATGTAAAGGTTTCCCAATATTTGGCCCTCCATAGTCAAGAATTATATTTTTTTTAGGTAAAACTTTAATATTTTCAACTAAATTTTCTTGATTACTTAAATAAACTTCAATATTAATTTCAAGATTTATAAAATAATTCTTTGTAAATTCAAAATTCTTAATTATTGTTTCATCGTCAAGTATTTTTGAAAATGATTTTTCTATATCTTTGATATCACTACTTTTTTCGAGCTTGACTAAATTATTAATTTGAAAATCAAAATTTTCTAGATTTGATGAACGTATAGTTATAGATTCAGAAATACCTCTTTCGCTTAAATTATTTTCTAAGCTGTTAATCAAATTTTTTAATAGATACATTTATTTACTTAAATATTGTTTTATAAAATAAATTATAAATAAAAAGTTGTCAATCAAATAACGTCTAAACAATCTTTTTGGTTCTTGAAATAATCTAAATATCCATTCCAAACCAATATTAGCGACCCACTCAGGAGCTTTTATTTTTGTTCCTGCAACCCATTCAAAAACAGCCCCTATACCCACAATATTTGAATTTATAATAAATTTATTTTTTAACATTAATATAAATTCTTCTTGTTTTGGAAAACCTAAAGCAACCCAAATTACATCAGCATCCTGTTCTAACATATTTTCAACAAACTCTTTTTCACAAAGCTCTTTATAAGTCTTTATGGGGGGGCATTTATAACCTGAGATATTTATATCAGGATATTCTTTTTTTAAATTTTTAATCATCAAGGTAACAATCTTTTCATTACTTCCGTAAAAATAATGAGATAACTTTGAATCAATACCATTCTTTATAGTTTCATGAAAAACTTTATAGCCATCGACTCTTTTTTGATTATTTTTGTATAAAATTTTAGAAGCTTTTGCTACTGGAAATCCGTCTGGAGCTTTAATATCAAATGAATTTATTTTTTCTCGGATATCAGAATTGCGATATGATCTCACAAGTGTATTCGCATTACAAATAGCAACTGTTTTTGATTTTTCATTTTTTAGATAGTCTGAGATAAATTCAACAGTAGTTGAAGTGATTTCTGTCTTTAGTACTAATACACTATTCATTGTTGAAACTATTATAGAAATAAAAATATGCAAAGAATATATTTTTTATTTTGCCTAGCGCCTGTAGCTTAACTGGATAGAGCATCTGACTTCGGATCAGAGGGTTGGGGGTTCGAATCCCTCCAGGCGTGCTAATGAATAAACTTAAAAATTTCTTCAGATCTCTTACTTAAAGTTATAGAGTCAAGGTCTTGAGGATTTAACGGATCTTCTTGATCAGCTTTTATCAAAGATGATATAAAACTTTCCACATTTTCATTCTCAAAAAAACATATCTTATTTGAAAAAGGTAATTCATTATGAGCTGGATAGTTAGTTGCTACTACTTTTAGTTTTCCATAAATGTATTCAAAATATTTTAAAGGAGAAGTATATTTTACTGAATGTTCATTGTTTTTTGTATTAATTAACAGGCCAATACTTGATTTTTTTAATGCTTCAATTGCTTCTTGACGTTTGATCCAGTTTTTTACTTCAACATTTTTCTCTAATCCTGATTCTTTTATATATTTATTTAATCTATTGACCTCAGCTTCCGGTGTACCTATTATCGTGAATTTAAAATCTTTTGGCATATTTTTATTTTTGAATGTAGAGATATAAAATTCTAGATTTCGACTTTCTTCAAATCTTTTTAGGTTTCCAATAAAAATTATTCTTTTTTTATCTTTAACAACATTGCTATTAAATAAATTCGAATCTACACCATTATGAAGGACAATTAATTTATCTTCAAACTTTTGACTATCAATTCCAGAATCATTTTTTAAATAGTTGTTTAAAAAAATTATTTTAGAATTTTCAAACTTAATAGATTTTTTCATCACAAATCTTCTTGTTTTTGATAATTGATGACATTCAAAAACTACTCTTTTATTTTTTCTTGCTAAGAAATAAAAAACCCAATCAGATCTTGTAAAAAAGTAGCTTATATTTTTACTTTCTATTTTTTTTACTATTTTTTTTGACCACAGGAGTTGACTGATAATAAATAAAAGATTTTCAAATATTTTTATTTTCCCAAATGGATAATTGTGTACTTCACCTCGAACTTTAATATTTTTATTGATGTTATAGTAATTTTTTAAAACATCCATATCATCAGAACTATTTTTATTTCTTAATGGAAAAATAAGTTCTATTTCAAAATATTCTGATAAATAATTTAAGTTGTCAATTGTTTGTATTGTATTAGCTTTTAAAGACGGAAAACTCTGGTAAGTCAGATAAATTAACTTATCTTTCATAAAACTTTTCTTCCTTTATTTTTGACACTAAAGCTACACAGACAACCATAAGAATAAAACTATTAACGTAAAGTATTGAATCACTTTTTAAAAAATTTATAAATAAATAAATAGTTAAATAAGCAAATAATTTATTTTCTGATTTGTAAAGTTTATAAAATACAAAAATTAGAGTTAATACAGTTCCTATTGAGCCAAAAAATATAACAAAGTCCAAGAAGGACGAGTGGGGTAAGTAAAGTGAGTTAATTTTGTAGTCAGGGACGTCGAGATATATTTTTTCTCCATATAAATATTCATTAAGTTGTTGTGGACCACTTCCAAAAAGAGCTTCAAAATTATTCGGATCGAACTTCGCTAAGAATATACCCCACATTTCAGTCCGATTTATTAATAAAGATATAACTGAAATTAAACCCACAAGATTAGGAATGAGTGGAATATTAAAATTATTAGTAAATAAATCTACAAGGACCCTATAACTAGTTGAGGCTTTGGAAAAATTATCATCTGTCAGAAGAATTGTATTTAAATCTCTTTCAACCATTTTTTTCTCGATAATCTTAAAATTTTCATAAGTGCCAGGATTTTCGTAAAACCCCTGATGGAGTGTAGACTCAAACAAAAGTTCAGAACTTAAATACTCATAATCCGAATTAAAGAGAAACAAAGAAACAAGGATTAAAAACAACATACCAATCAACAAAAAGAAAGATTTTTGTTTTCCTTTATCGGATAAATATTTATGAGTCAAAATCAATAAAATACTCAAGATTAAAGATAAAAACGATGCAAAATTATTTGATTTGTACAATCCAAAAATTATTGGAATCAACAAAATAATATATTGTGGTTTTATTTGTTTTTGTTTAAGAAAAAATATAAGAAATAAAAATAATATTATAAAACCATAAAATTCTCCAATAGACTCTGCGCTTGCAGAAAACCCTCTCCAGGTGTTTCCATCTATACTTTCTAAAGTTTTCATTCCTCTTTTATTTTGACCAAAAACAAGAAAATTAAAAAAGTTGAAAAAAGGAAAATATGATCCTAGCAATCCAAATATAACGACTAATGAACCAGAAATTATTAAGTTTTTTAGAAACAATAATTCATCAAAATAACTTATACTTTTTTCTACAAGAAATAGAATTCCTTTTACAGTTAAATAAAAAACTATTATCCAAAAAAGTTGAGAATATACATTCAAATTAGAATTGATAAATCCCCTTAATTTATCACCGTCAAAAAAATAATCATTTGACTGAATATTAAATAGCCAAATGATAGAAAAACCCAAGTAAATAAGATCAATACTATTTATGTTTTTCTTTGAGATACTTGTTAATCCAAAATAACTTAGGACGATTAAATAAAAATTCAGATTCATACCAGAAAAAGTGCCAATAAGTAAAAAAGTAAAAGGCAGGTAATTTAATAGATTTTTATATCGTATTTTAAGAAGTTCAAAACACATGAAGCCAAACAATAAATAAAATACGATGTTTCCTAAAAGATAATAATTACTGGCACTAAAAGTATCTGAAAACAAGATGTTTGTTCGGCTATAAAATCTTTCTTCAGAAAATAATTGAAGACAAAAAATAAGAGGAATAAAAAATGATATAGAAATCTTTAAGTCATTTGATTCTTTATGCTTTGGTATGAAGAAAAATAAAAGAAACCATATACCTGACTGTATTATTAGATTGATTGAGGTATTTGTTCCTATTGAGACAAAGTATTTATTTTCAACTAAATCTACACCAGTAATTTTTCCAAAGCAATTTATATCTGCATAATTATTGTTGTTAAAGTAAAGTTCTTTTATTTCGTTTTCATTAATAAATTCAAACAATGATATATTGCATGTAGTTGATTGATAATAACCAATTGTTGAAGAATCAAGACTCTTAGCTTCTATGTCATCGTTATTGTCAGATACTACAAATGGCAAAAATATAATTAAGAATATTGCAATTACAGCTGTTGATTTTGTATTCACCTTAATATTTTATTTCGTCCAAGATATTTTATAGTGATATACAATCCCATAAGACTTCCTACCAACGTCAAGAAAAATAAATCTCCAGAAAAAGAATTGTAATTAACACTCCATCCACCATATACATAGTTAGCACATTCAAACCAAGAGTTAACGTTAATAATATTTCCTTCAATGTCGAAAAGTCTTAAAGATTCAAAGTTTGGATCGTTTACAAAAATAAAATCTGGATCGTTTCCAACAATATAAAATTCTTGATTTTCAGGTTGATTGCCACAATTTTTTTCAATAATTTCTAAATTAGTATCCATTTTCTTATCAAATAGAATTATATTATGAATCTATTCATTGATTGTTAAAAATTTATTTCATTAATCATTCAAATAATTTTCTGATAATTGATAAAATTGTTACTTATGAGTGGAGATCCTGGATATTTTGGTCCAAATTCTATGATGTGGGAAATAAACAAAGAGATTACTGTTTTATTTGGTGGAGCAAGGGCTTTGTTAATGCATGCTGCACATCCTTTAATTGCTGCAGGCGCAAGACAGACATCATTTTACCAAAGAGATCCCTGGAAAAGACTTATAAGGACCTTATCCCTACAAAACTCAGTTACATTTGGTACAAAACAAGAAGCAGACGATAGCGCCACTAGAATAAATCGTCTACATGAGGTAATTAAAGGGCAGGACCCTGTTAGTGGTGGTTATTATGATGCTCTTGATCATGAACAGCTGTTATGGGTCCATGCTTGCTTACAGCTTTCATCTATTTACTTTTATGAGAAAACTGTACGAAAATTAACAGATGTAGAAAAAAATAAATATCATGAAGAGAACATGCTAGCTGCAAAATTAGTATTAGTAAACATCGAGGTAATGCCAAATTCTCATAAAGAATTAAAAAATTGGGTTATTGAAAAAAGTAAGAGCAAAGATTATCTAATGATGACAGATGTAGCAAAAGATGTTCAGGATATAATCTCTGGTGGGCCAGTCCCCAAACACATAAAACCTATATGGCCATTTATTTCTTTTACGGCCTTTCATACATTACCAGATGAATTTAAAGTTATTTATGGAATAAAAACTACAAAATTAAAATCCGCGATTCTAAACTTTAATTTGAATTTTTTAAAATTAACTAGACCATTTCTACCTCCTTTTTTTAGATTAATTCCACCAGCAAGATGGGCTAAACAGAGGCTTAGAAACAAGCCGGGATTAAAATTTAAAGATAAATCGAAGATATAGTTGGTAATTACAAAAAACAAAAAAAGATATGGATGAATTAAATAAGAAACTAAGCAAAAATCTAGAAGAATCACAAGCCATGATTGAGAAATTAATAACAAACTTAAATGATAAATCTGAAATCAATTTGGACATAGATTCTTTAAATGAAATAGTTCGTAATTTAAAAAGTGAATTGGTCAAATTGAAAGATTTAGATTCAATTGAGGAAGAATAGTTTAAACTTACTCAGATTTAAGATTATTATTAAATATCAGGGTCGGTAGCTCAATCGGCAGAGCAGGAGCCTTTTAAGCTCAAGGTCGTGGGTTCGATTCCCACCCGACCCACTATAAACCTTTTGCTCTTCCCTTAATTATTGATAATGGTGTTTTAAATATTATTTTTAAATCAAGATAAAGTGACCAATTTTCGATGTATTCTATGTCATACTTGTACCATGTAGAAAACTCTGATGTATTCCTTTCATTAATCTGCAAAAGTCCAGTTATGCCTGGCAAAACATTAAGCCTCCGCATGTAACTCTTATCAAATAATTTTGTGTCATCATCAAATAATGGCCGTGGTCCAACAATTGACATTTCTCCTTTTAGTACATTTACAAATTGTGGAAGTTCATCCAAACTGTACTTTCTTAAAGATTGAGCACCTTTAATAATTCTTGGATCATCTTCAATTTTGAAAATTACTTCATCATTTTTATTTAAATCCTGAAGTTCGTCTCTAATTTCATGAGAGTTGTTATACATTGTTCTAAATTTATACATATTAAATTGTTTTCCATGAAGACCAACTCTATTTTGTTTAATTACTGCAGGCCTTCCATCAATGAAAAATATATATAAATAAACAAAAAACATTAATGGCGATAGAAAAACTAATCCAAATATTGAAAGCATAATATCTAATGAACGTTTTAATATATATTTTGATCCATATTGAATGTCGTTATTAAAGTAAGTTAAAAAATAATTTGATATAATTTCAGATCTTTTTAGGAAATAATTTTGAAATTTAAGATTTTCACTCGAAATTATTAAAACTTTTTTATTTAAATTAATTAAATATTCTTCTAAATCTTCATTTATTGAAAATGTCTTTGGAACATTTATAACGATAAGATTTAAATTTATTTCTTTATTTACTGAATCTATATTATCAATTACTTGTTTTGAATTATTTAAATCTACATCAACAAAATCTTTTATGGGTTTTCTAAAAGTCATTATTCTTAAGTTTCTAAACAGAGAGTCTTTCTCTAAATTGAAAGTAATATAATTTTCATTTGTAACCGATCTCCCTAACAAAGAAGATACAAATTCGCTATTTCGAAACATTAAAAGAATAATTGGAACTATAAAAGTAAAAAGCACCAAATATCCTCTAGATATTAGATGAGCTACTCTAAAAAACGTTAAGAATACAAATAATGAGCTTGTCCATAATAAATATATTGATATGTACTCATCAATGTAACTTCTGTCAAGTGAGTATGTAAGCTCATTTACATATGTATAAAATTTTGTTGAATAAAGGATGACAAGAAACAAAAAGACAAATACTCCAAGAAAAATGTTAATTGTTACTAATTGTTCGCTTATAAATGGGAAAAATCTATTTCTGTCTTCCCATAAGTTAGCATCAATTTGCATTGCAAAACTGTATCCAATACATTGCTCGCAAGTAAGGTTGCTTAACAAATATGTGTTGAAGTAAAATATTGTAAAGTACGTTAATACAATTTGTAAAAATAGAAATCTTAATGAATATTTAATTAGTGAACTAATTCTCATATATTTATCTTATTTTATTTATTTTGTAATTGATACTAAATTTTATTTACTCTTCTCCAAAAACTTGAAGAAAATTTTGGATCTATATATTTTTGGAATTTTTCAATCTCAGTAAAACTTTTATTGAACGAATCATTGGACATTCTTGCATCTTTTGCAGGATATAATGAGCCATTATATTCAATCACTATCTTGTCCAACCTCTCAAGAAATTTAAATGTATTTGAATTTTTTATCCTGAAATCTAAAGCAAGAGTTAGCCCTTTTCTAGGAAATGACATGTAGCCCTTCGATTTTATATCTCCAAATGTTTTTAAAACACCCAATGCAGGAGTTTGGTTATTTATTTTAATTTCGGATAATATTTTCTTCATAGTTTCAAAACCATTTTCATTTGGTACAACAAACTGGTACTGCAAAAAACCTTTTCTGCCATAAGCTCTTCCCCATTTATCAATTACATCGAGGGGAAAGAAGAATGGTTTATAGTGTTGTATTTTTTCACTCGAGTTTTTATTTATTCTAAAATAACTTTCATTTATTATTTTCATACTTAAGTTGTTAACAAATGAAAATGGAGGAGTTATTGGAAAAATAATTTTTAAATTATTTTCTTTTTTTTCTTTACTAGGTCTTTTACTTATATGATTGCCAGAGTGATAGACTCCTCTCAATTCTCCATTATTTTTTAATAGACAATCAACCCAACTCACGGTATATTCGTTCATGTTTTCTAATCGATTATTAATTTCAAAGTACTCTTCTAGTGAACCATATCTCTCAGTTCTAGTGTCAACATATTTTGATTCAATTTTTTTTAGCTTTATTTGTGCAGAAATGATAATTCCAGTTAATCCCATACCTCCTATCGTTGCTTTCAAAAAATTTTGGTTTTCTTGATCGCTACATCTTATAACTTCACCATCTGACCTTAAAAGCTCAAGGCTTATGACAAAATTACCAAAGCTTCCAACTTTATGATGATTTTTTCCATGTATATCATTTGCAATTGCACCTCCAATGGTCACATTTCTTGTTCCGGGCACAACAGGTAGAAACCACCCCATAGGAGTAATTATGTCAAGAATTTCTTTTATTGAGACTCCTGACTCACAATTAAGTACTCCATTTTCAACATCTATGTTGTAGATTTTATTATGTTTTGTTGTAACAACAATATGCCCATTATCATTCAGACATACGTCACCATAACTTCTACCTAATCCATAAGCTAAATATTTTTTTTCTCCAAAAAATAATTTTTCTTCCACAGATAAGTATTTAACTTCAGAGTGTTCAACTTTTGGATAATTATTCCATGATTTGTAATCAGTCACATCTATATTTTAGTTTTATAAATCTTTTTTATACTATTTTATTTTCCATCGGTTAATATCATATTTATAGAAATTGGG
>Ga0310343_10001531_pt1 | contig 11880 bp, 24 predicted proteins | sample HC15DNA2025_MG_FD_203519 | JGI IMG/M metagenome (GOLD analysis project Ga0310343, IMG submission 203519) | Marine microbial communities from station ALOHA, North Pacific Subtropical Gyre - HC15-DNA-20-25_MG | ecosystem: Environmental > Aquatic > Marine > Oceanic | place: Pacific Ocean: North... | reverse complement strand
CAGACAACGTAGCTATTAATGATAGAGCTGCCGAGAAGGCAAAAGCAGGTTGCTCTATATAACTATTCTTTAATATGTAAGTCATGATTGCAGCGAGGACACCTTCCGGTTTCGGTAACTCTGGGGTGCTTGAGTTTTCTGATGCCTCGCTTTTTGACTTTCCCTCGTCACCTACCTTAGGTATAAGGACATGTTCATACGATTGATTGTTGTTAAACCTTTTAGTATTCCATGACATAAGGTGAGAAGAGAAGAAGGCTAATGCATTAGTAGCTGCGTCATCGTTGCCAAATTCCGTGGCATCGGAGAATAAAGGAGGCTGATTGTTTTGAAGATCGTATTCAATCAAGCTATTAATGATTAGCCCTATCTCATTTTCTGTTTTAATTAATTCTGCTGCGTATTTAGACATGAGATCGTTTCTTCCTTGTACAACTTTATTGTAAGCTTGTACTTCTCCACTTCTATACTTAGGAAGTTTAGATACTATCATATCTCTCACTGAGTTTATAATGTTAACTGGAAATTGCCCGAGGTCTTCAGGACGTACGGTAGATAGGGACTCACCTTTCCACTCATACGATGTTCCTGAAGGATGTTTACTGGGGGGAATAGTTGTCTTTTTATTTTTGGACAAAACTTCAAATATTATATTCCCATTTATAACTAGTTTATCCGTATCAATGCCAGGTTGCCATTTATAAAAACGTGTCCAGCCTTTAGTGCCAACTTTTTCTACTCTACTAGGAGGTGTTAAAAGCTCCATAATTTCAGCTACTTCTGGGTCTACACAATCAAAATCAATTGCTACTATACCCGATGCTTGCCCCAAACATACTGCTACATTAGATTCGTCAAAACTATTGCCCCAATTTTCAATCTCTTGATCAGTAGGTTTTTCTACACAATAATTTGTCCATCCTTTAATAGCAGGTTGTTTAGACGCAAATTTATCTGGTATAACAGAGTAGCCAGCGTCCGTAAACTCTTTAGCGTACTGTTTATACAAATTCATTCTTCATCCTCTACCTGATAACCACAGGCTATTAAAAATTTATTAAATGCATCGACAACTTCGCCTAACGTCTGTCCTGTAGTTTGTATTTCTACAACCATACCATCTTGATGTTCTTCTAAGTGGTCAAAGTGATGTTTTGTTTTTATAAACTTAATCATTAAAATCTAAATGTAAACCCAGTGAATGTCATCAATGGTGTAATTGTTGTAGTTAAGTCTACTTTATCAGATATAGCAAAGTCTATGTCAAACCCCATGATAGGCATAAACTCGTGAAAAGGTAGTTTGATACCTATATCTCTAAATGGTTTCTCTTGTTGAAAGTATCCTCCTAATTTAAAATCTATTTTTACTGTGTCATGATTAATAAGATGATAATCATAACCGTAACCAACAATAGGTTGTCTAACACTGTTCTCTCCTAGTAATACATTGTGATTGTCAAATTTCATTATAACATTAGGTGCTACCATAACATCTGGTATAGCAGGTTCTAATGATAATGTATGGAATATAAGTCCACCGACTGTAAGTTCTGTTAACATGCTACCTCCTTTTCTCAGTTATCTTACACTTAATTAAATAGATTAAGCAAATAATATTTACAATATAATTAAATAAACGAGGCATGTAAAGATGCTCTAATTCTACAGCGAATAAACATACCTCTCCTACTAACCACAATATTAGTAGTCCCCACGAACATCCAGTGTAACCCTTCCTTAGGCATTGTACTACTTCTGGAATAGCGCATATAGCCATACATACACCACCTATCCACCCAATTTCAATCATTTAGACCCCCAATATGCAAGGTTATGCAAGGTTTTGTTAGGTTTTGCAAGGTTTTGCAAGAAAAATGCAAGGTTTTGCGAGAAACGAGCGCCCCCTTATATATTAATCCAGTAAGTAAAGCTCTATAATTATTCACTTTTTACATTTTCTCCTTGACATTTATATAAATATATATAGAATAGTCTCAAGATGTGTAGCTATGCAAAGCATAGAGATTAATCTATACGTTCAAAAAAATCCAAAACATCCTCAGCTACCTCTAGATACCCATCTTCACCAAAACTAGCCAAAATTAGCATTTTTAAACTGTCATGTGCCTTTTCATATAGCACTTCTTCAAATTCTTTATCATGTTCTTTTAGTGCCTTTTCTAAGTGATTCTCCACTTGCATTAAAGCTCTTTGACACCTTGCCGAGTTTATCTCGTAACGCTGCTTCATAGTCTTGCTCATATATTTCCTCCACATAATTTAAAAAGCTTACAAAATTGTAAAACTCTGATTGTCTAAACACTTGAAATAATAATTGTCTTTCCATTGTAGTCAATTTATGGTATGATTCTTGCATGGTAGTTTCTTTTGTCATAAAATCCAAACCTTTTAGCGTAAATAAAGCGTACTATAAGAACCGACAATTAACGCAAGAAGCACGAACATGGCGGGAGGATTTTCTACTTCAATTGCAGCAACCAAAGGTACTCCAACAAATACAATTAATAAAACAAGCATGGAACTCAAAAGAACATGCGTTATGCGTTTCTTACGATTTCTTCTATCCATATAATTTACTCCTTACAAAAAAAGGTGAAGTCTCAAAGAGATCAATGGACCTCACCAACATTGAAAAATTAGTTCAAGATAATCTATTCGAGCATCGCTACAACGGTAGAGAAATCGATGGAGTTATCATTGAGAACTTCGATATAGATGACAAGTTCATTGTTTCTCTCCAGAGTCGGAAACTCGGACATAGCCTGCCACATCACGAAATTTTGATAACCGTTCGACTTTGTTCTCTAGTATCTTTACGTTTATAGTTAAATCAGCAACCAATTCGCATAACTCAACTACAGTATCAGTTAATTCGCTTAAGTTCTTTTTCATCTTGTATCCTTTTTACATCTTTTCTTAGTGTCCCATCACTTATACCTTGAGACTTTTGTTCATGTCCATAAAAATATAAATAATATTCATTAAGTAATCCTTTTTCCGACCAATAAGATTTAGTTGTTATAGGCTCATAACTCCATTTAACATGATCGGCTCTTGGAAAGAGTACGTGTTGAATGTCAGGTCTAGCAAATGCATAATAACCACATTCGACACATATACCGTCATCCCTTACCTCTACAGGGTAAATCTTTTTTTGTTTAGGGCATTTACAGGTGCAATAATATCTAGCCATGGACTGTTATCCCCCTCTCTTGTAAGTTAGCTCCAATGTTGCTAAGGTTTCTAACTTTTATTTGTTCATCAAAATGTCCAATGCTAACTAATGCTCTAACTAAATATTTTACAGTCAAGTCTTCATTAGTTTTTGCATCTCTCACTATAAACCCGCACCCATCATTAAACATTGTACCTATTTCAGGTAGAGTAACATACCTATGCTCCGTTACAGAGTAAAGTTTGCGGTTGTCATACCTTTTAATTTGTTGTCCTTTAAACATTATTTACCTCCTCTAATTGTGGTTTGAACCATTCCGGTGTTACTGTATTTTTCCATTTTGCAAAGTGCGCTTTACCTCCATTGTAGTAGTTACGATACGCTTGTATTGTATTTGGGTCCTTATACTCATCTGGCATACATTGAGGTGCCTGGTCCAGACACAACGGCTCTCGAATGTTATCTAAAGGTATATTCATCGGATACATACACAATGCGAACCTAAGTTTTTGCCATGATGTATGATTTTTGCCATACCGTTGTTTATACTCTTGATGTAAACTAAACAATAGATCAAATACGTATTGATAGTTACGTGCGTTCTGCCTAACCCACACGCTACTAGGATGATTCTTATGCGTTACCTTGTATAGTATCCTATCTTTCCACTCAGGCAAGTCATCACCATCTAGTACACGATGCGCTGTAGATAATAACTGGCAATATTCTAGTATCATCTTAACCACGTGTTTGTCGCAGTGGTATTTTGCGCACTGTTTAGTATCTGTATCTAAGAAAAATATATTCATTAGTAGTCCTCCACCCAGTAATCAATGCCTGTTATTTCATTGAACTTAATATTGCCTTCATTCCTATGGAATTGATAAAACTCATTCTGTAGTTCGTACAGTAAATGAGGCGCACGTTCCTTTAGTATTTGTGATGCCGTGTAGTTGTCATCAATGTCTTGGTTAAATTCATCTAAGTCAATCATATAGCCTCTCCATATAAATAAGTTATACCTTTTTTAGTGTACACGTCAACGCCTAAGGCACGTAATCTCGATTTAGTCGTAGGGGTGGGATACTCCCTAAGCGTGTCAATGTTAACCCTTGCTAAGCCATACGTTATACTTGCAATGTGGTTGTCATGCAAAAATACGTGCGCTGTATTAAAATCAATCTTTACTTGCGTGTTATCTCTTTTAAATGGTTTGTTTTTTCTTATAGCGTCTAACATATCAAACTCTATTTTTCGCATTGTTTACCTCCTAAGGAAAAATGTTGATGCCTAATGCACTCTTGATTTCGTACAATGCAAAGCCGATGCCAAACAATGCAACAGATAATGCTACCATTCCAATGACTATGGCAAGTATATCATCTCGCATACGTCTAACATTGTTACGATTGTATAAAATTAGTGCAAGTTTCTCGTTTGGGTCTAAGTCATTCCAATTCATTTTAATTTTCCTCTGGTAGATAACTCAATAAATCCCTACTATCTACATTAGTTAATAATTGCTCTAATGCGGTTAGGTCTTTATTTTCAACGTCTATTTGAATTTGTTTTAATACGATGTCTATTAAAGTTTGTGTTGTCATTTTTACCTCCTAAAATGGTATGTCTTCATTAGCTACTGATTCTAATTCGTGGTATAGTTCTGAGCATATATCTTCAACCGTTTGGTCCTCTTGCATTAGATTTAAGTAGTTCTTAGTGTATAAACCGTCAACCATGTATTGAGCAGCGTGCCAACCGTCACTACACTCAACTTGATCCAAACGCCTCCATATAAATTCATATCTAATCATTATAAACCTCCAGTAAGATAATAAGCTGATATAGTTAGATAAAAGAGGACTAAAATAGCCCTCACGAATCCCCAATTAAACAACCGCATAGTACTTGCCTAGTTTAGGGTAGAATGTGAATGAGTCTTGTTTTTCTGCTACGTCCTTAGTTACCTCCCGAACCTTGCCTATATGCTCGATATGATTAGGATAATGCAATCGTGAATGACCATCGCTGTACTGGACCAAAATTGACTCTTGTTGAAACCGATCGAACGCAATGAATTCTAAACGCTCGATGTCATCGTTACGTGTAATTGGTACGAAAAACGACATTTCAACTACGCCCTTGTAAACACCTCTCATATATACAGGCTTGAAACCAGACTGCTCTAACATTAGTTTCAATTGATTGGTTCTAATAATGTTTTCAGTGTTAGTGAGTTGACTTAATTCTGCTGAAATAAGTACGAATTGATTGTAATGTAACATGATAACCTCCTAAGTTATGCTATATTGTTTAGTTTTTTAATTGATAACCACCATACATTAGTGCGCTCTACAGCTCTGCGACATTCGTGAACCTCTGCGTCCCATTGAACCTCAACCTCTGTAGGAATAGGTGGTAAATTGATAATGTTAGTTGAAATTGTAGTAGTTTGATCGGACATTGTAACCTCCCAGAAAAAATGTCTTGAGTTATATTATACTAGTGTTGCAGATTTGTCAACTAGTGTCATCGTTTCCTTATTATAACATCTATAATACCTAACACCGTCAACTATGAATTCTACTGCTATAAATCTCCAAGCGTGAAATGCAAACTCTCCCTTTGGTTGTACTATTGTGTAAGTCATGTTTCCTCCCTTTGTTTACGTCTATCTAATTATTTCATATATGCTGCAATATGTCAAGTATTAAAATAAAATAATCCTGTGCCAAGCAAATCTATGCAAGTCTTGTGCCAATAAAAGCTGACCTCACTCCCACGTAAACAATCCTAGCAACTTTCGTGCCAAGAATTAATCTCACGCCTAAGCAAACTTGGCATGATTCTTGCACACCCCCCGCAAAAAAAACCCCCCTACCTAAAAATAATAAATATAAGATAAAAGAATATGCATATACCCCTATTTTTTCGTACCCCTAGACCTATAACCCCCCGTAATCACATCTAGCTTAGGCATTATGTTATTTTACCTGGAATAGAGACACCACTCCCCCACAGACATGCGTAAGCGTAGATTTTTTTACATACGAGCGAAGCGAAGTGTGTAAAAAGGGGCTGTCCAGGTATTGACATGTGCAATGTACTGTGATACAGTGAGAAAATGCGGAAACCAACTAAATTTAAGTCAGGTTGCTACAATTGGCAAATATACTGGAGTCAGGAAGAAGCTGAGGAAATGTATGGTAAAACAGACACGCACACAAAAACCATTACGATCTACAAGTGTAAGAATGACGAGATCACTCGGGAAACACTCCTGCATGAGTTACTGCATGTTGTTATGGAGGACAAAGCAGAAGCAGTATTTAATTTCGACCCTGACAAGAAAGAATACGACAAAGAAGAAAACCTTATCAGACTAGTATCTCCTGTGCTAATGCAGCTTATAATAGATAACCCCGAACTATGGCAATTCCTAAGCAAGGTTAAAAAGAAATGAGTAAAGTAAAGTCAAAATATGACCTAAGTACTGCAAAATCCATGTTTATGGACTTTAAACCCCTTAAAGAAATAGCTAAGGTATTGAATATTAAGTACAGAACATTAGTTTACCACAAAAATAAGTGGGAAGAAGAGCGAAATCTAGTGCGTAAAGAAATTTTGCGAGATTTAGCTGACAACAAGAGAGCTATTTTAGTAAATCTTACATCAAACTCGCTTGATTGTGTCGATAGAGCTATAGAAGACTTGAAAAAAAGAGACAAACCGCCTACAATACACGAAGCTAGGTTGTTAACTAACATTGTGTCTGAAATTGACCGTATAATCAGACTAGATGATGGAGAACCAACTGATATAATTAGCGAACACAAACCGTCTACAGTAATAGAGCTGAAGGCTAAACTAAAAAACGACCCATTCTATATTGAGGATGCGTCTTACAGGGAGATTACAGATGAAAACACTACTAGCACTAATGCTTCTGATTCCGACACTAGCTCTGAGTCAGATAACACTAACAGAAAATAACCATGTTGTATTCAAGGGGGTTGTAAATGCCGAAACGGTTGGAAAAATTTCAAGAGACTTGCTCAAAATCAGTTTCAAAACTAAGCCAGGGGACACGATATATCTTGTTCTTGATAGCCCTGGTGGTTCTGTCTACGATGGGCTCAATTTTGTTCAGTTATTTGCTACGATACCTCGGAATGTTTCGTGCATAGCTCTTAGGGCTCATTCTATGGCACATCATTTTTTACAAGCATGTCCAGGTAAAAGATATGGTGTAGCTAACATGGCATCTATGGCACACAGAGCATCAGGCGGTTTTTTTGGTACATTTAACAAAGGAGCTGTAGAACGTCAACTAGAACTATGGACAAATATTGTACAGTCTATGGAAAAAGTAAATGCTAAACGTATGGGTCTAAGCCTAGAAAAATATCAAGCTCTTGCAAAAGAAGAATATTGGTGTCATGGGTATGATTGCGTAACTAAAAATTTTGTAGACTCTATTCAAACAGTAGGATGTAGCGAAAAATTAGTAAATAAAGAAACTAGTAAAGAAGTAAATAGTTTTTTTGGTAGATATAAAGTATATGAGTCTAAATGTCCTCTTATAGGTATGGTTCGTTATGAAAAAATAGGAAGACCTAGAAGACGATGAGTTTAATAGATCTAAAACCTAGCGATGCATTGTATCTACAAATCATGGAAGATTTACATAAGCATTGGAACCCTCATAGTGGTCAAGTAAAAGTAGGCATGCCTCTTATAAAAGGAGAGGTAGGCACTGTGTTTATACAATGTGGACGAAAATGGGGTAAAACAGATTTTGCAGCATACATGTTATGGAGACACGCATTGTTAAATCCAGGATCTACATGTTATTACATAACTCCAGAACTAGCTCACGGTAGAGAAATTATTTGGCATAATGGTAGGCTTAGTCAATTTGGCAGAGAAAAAGATAAACAAGGCAGAACTAAACCAGGAGGAGAGGAACCTTTAAAAAAATACATAAAACATATAGCAAATACTGACTCACGTATTACATTTAAAAATAATAGCAGTATAAAAATTGTAGGTTCAGAAAACTGGGCTGCTGCTAACGGTCTTACACCGGATTTTGTAGTATATGACGAGTTTAAAGTATTTCATCCTATGTTTCACACGGAAATGAACCCAAACCGTATAGTGCGTAAGGCACCTCTTGTAATAATTGGTACACCGCCTAAGCCAGGAGATAGAAACCAAGAACAGTACATGGAGTTTGCTGATGAATGTTACAAAAGAAAAGATTGCGCACATATTATCGCCTCATCTTATGATAACCCACACATGCCTAAAGAGGAAATTGACAAAGAAATTGAAAAACTCAGGCTACGTGGTGAAAATGATGTTATCAAACGAGAGTATTTTGGCGAAATCTCTCTCGGAGGACGGAACGCTATTTTCCCCATGTTTGACACCAAAAAGTTACGACCATTTAAAGGAGTAATAAATGAAATACAAAAAGATCTTAAAAAACTTGATTGGTATTGTATTACTGATCCTGGCTCCACTACTTGTTTTGCCGTTCTTTTTGCTGCTATCAATCCTTATACTAAACAGGTGTATCTTCTTGATGAACTCTACGAAACTAGCCAAGAAAATACATCAGTTCGTAAAATATATCCAAGAATAAAAGAAAAAATGAAAGAATTAAACCCTCATATAGAAATAGACGATTGGTACAAAGTATATGACGAAGCCGCAGCTTGGTTTGCTACAGAGCTAATGGGTCAATTTGGAGATTATTTTATGCCAACAGCAAAACATCTACATAAAAAAGAAAACGGACTATCTTTGTGTAAAGATCAAATGTTGTACAAATCTATTACATTTACAGACCGTATGCAAAAGTTAAAATGGGAAGTACAACAATATGTACGTACAGATAAAGGCGATATACCTAAAAAAAATGACCATTTAATAGATTGTTGGAGATATTTAAACGCAGCAGCAAATTATGACATGAACGCAGTCATAGAAAAGAAAAAAGAAGAAGATCCTAGAAGAGGGTACTCTTTAAAAGAAGATGTAAATAATTTAAAAGACGAAATGGATTGGACACATTCAATAATGCCTTGGGAGGACTAAACTATGGATATTACACAAATTTCATTAATTTTTTCAATTTTAGCTTGCATTTTATCTGCAATTCTGTTACCTTTTACTCTGTATGCTCTGATTTTGGTAAAAAGTTTGGAAAAACAAACACATACCGTACAATTTATGCCAGCCGAAGAAGCTCTAAATGCCGAAAAGTTTGCTGATCCTGAAAAAGTATTTGAAGAAATAAATCAAGAGCAAAAAGATGAAAATGAAGAACTTTATAGAATGGTATAGGAGCATAAATGAGTTATTTTGATGAGTTAGGTGACGATAGACCAGATAAAGTCAATATTAAGCCATATCATTCGATAGATAAAAAAAATGAAGAAGAAGTATTAAAGTGGTGTAATAAAGTAGTAAAAACATTAGAAAAACAAGCTGTTGCTAGAAACTCAAAATGCCGAAAAAATTTAGAGACATACAGGGGAGCAGTTACTACTACAAGCCGTACAGATATTAGACGTTCTGACCGTCAATTTGTAAACAGGGTAAATAAGTTTGTTGTAAATCATTTACATGACATGACAGAAACTCGTATCTCTCAATTATCTAGACTAAAACCAGCCGTAAACGTATTACCTACAAACGATGAATATGAAGATAGAAACGCTTCTAAAGCTGTAAAGTTTCTTATTGATCATTTATGGTACATAAACAATGTAGATGAGATAAGACAAAAAATGTTGCGTAATGCTTTTGTATTTGGCGAATCTTATTGTTTTGTAACATGGGATAAAGATAAAGGTGATTTACATCCAATGTATGTAAAAGCTAGAGATATGGGTATAAGTCTTGATTTGTTAGATGAACAAAGTAACCCTGTATTAGATTCTGATGGCACTGCAATGAAAATAGATCCTACACGACCTATTAAAACAGGCGATGTGCATTATGAGGTAGAAGTACCTTGGCGAGTTTACATGCAAAGACAAAAACAATTTAGTCAAGTAGAGTATGCATTTAGAGTACGTGTAGAAGCTACAGAAACTCTTAAAAAAGAATATCCTAACAAAGCTAAAAAAATTAGAGAATCTAAAGATGTAAAATCTTATGATGCAGATGATTTAGCAGAACATTTTTTAGAAGAAGATACAGTTTATTACGAATTTTACCATAAAAAAACAAAACATTGTCCAGAAGGAGCTTACGTAAAATTTACAGATGATTGTATATTAGAAATGAGAGGTTCTTTGTTTTCTCACGGAGATCTTCCATTTATACGTATTACAGACATGGACGTACCAGAACAACTTAACGGTGTTTCTCAATATGAGCTAGTAAGACCTATTCAGAACATGCATGACAATCTTTCAACACTACTAGCTAAAAATATCTACATGATGGGACATGCTAAATGGGTTATGCCTAGAGGAGCTTGTAAAATAGAGTCACTAGGTAACGACAATACTATTGTACAATATCAAGGACCAGTACCACCACAAATGTTACAAACAATGCCTAACCCTCCTGAAGCATATCAGTTTAGAGATGCTCTACGTAATGAGATGGGACAAATATATGGTGTACAAGGAGTATCTAGAGGACAACCGCCTAAAGGTATTACTGCGGCTGTAGCTTTGCAATTTTTAAATGAGCAAGAACAAGAACGTAATAGTACAACAGTTATTAAACATAATGATATGATTAAGTCATTAGCTAAAATGACTATTGCTGTATGTGGAGATAAGTATGACCCTGAAGACGGGCGTATGTTACGTATTGTAGGTAAAAACAATAGATATAGTATTCGTCATTTTGACACAGCTAATTTACACAAAAATTATGATGTTAGACTAGAACTAGGCTCAGGATTACCAGAAAGTAAAGCTGGTAAGGTACAACGTATCATTGAAGTAATGCAAATGAAGCCTAATTTACTTTCTGATGAAAGATGGATTGATTTACTGGATTTAGGTAACTCTGATAAAATGAATAGTCTAATGACTGTATCTGTAAGAGCTGCTGAATCAGAAAACGAAGACATTATGGCAGGGCGTTTTGTAGGCGATCCTGAAGAATTTGAAGACCATATTGTACATTGGAAAACTCACACTAAAGCAATGCAAGAGCGTACATTTAAAGAAGAGTGTCCAATAGATTACAGAGAAGAAATGATGGAGCATATTGCTATACATGAATTTCTTATGGTAGAAAAAGCTAAAACTAATCCTGCTTTTGAAGCAAAATTAGCTGAACTACCTAACTTTCCAGTATTTCCAAATGGATTTGTACCAAGATCTACAGAACACCAACGTATGATTGTACAAGGACAAGCTAACCAAGGCATGCCTGTAGAAGGTGTAATACCAGGAGAAGATAAATCAGAACTAGAGAGTAAAGATGAACTAACTAAAGGGAGTAAAAAATGAGCGAAGAAAGAATAGAATCTATCCAAGAAGTAAACCAAGAAGTAGATTTAGCCCCAGAAGCACATGAAGATGCTGGAGCTTTATCTTTTGATGAGTTAGATTCTTTAACTGATGGGAGATCTGAAGAGGAATTACTTAGTGATACTAAAAAAGAGAGTGAGACAAAAGAGAACAAACCAGAAATTAAAGCAGA
>Ga0310343_10001530_pt1 | contig 11880 bp, 10 predicted proteins | sample HC15DNA2025_MG_FD_203519 | JGI IMG/M metagenome (GOLD analysis project Ga0310343, IMG submission 203519) | Marine microbial communities from station ALOHA, North Pacific Subtropical Gyre - HC15-DNA-20-25_MG | ecosystem: Environmental > Aquatic > Marine > Oceanic | place: Pacific Ocean: North... | reverse complement strand
GCGCCCAGCAGAGGGTGATCGGGGAAATCCGCGCCGACCTGGCCCGCCAGCACCCGATGCTGCGCCTGATCCAGGGGGACGTGGGCTCCGGGAAAACCCTGGTGGCCGCCGCCGCCGCCCTGGTGGCGATCGAATCCGGTTACCAGGTGGCGTTGATGGCGCCCACGGAACTGCTCGCCGAGCAGCACCTGGCCAACTTCCGCCACTGGCTGGCGCCGCTGGGCATTGACGTGCACTGGCTGGCCGGCAGCGTCGGCGCCAAGGCGCGCCGGGAGACCCTGGCAGCCCTGGCCGAAGGCCGCGGCGCCCTGGTGGTGGGCACCCACGCCCTGTTCCAGGACGCGGTGGTGTTCCAGCGCCTGGGGCTGATCATCATCGACGAACAACACCGCTTCGGCGTGCAGCAGCGGCTGGCGTTGCGCGAAAAAGGCCGCTTCGGCAATCAGGTGCCGCACCAGCTCACGCTCACCGCCACGCCGATTCCGCGCACTCTGGCGATGAGCGTGTACGGCGACCTGGATACCTCGGTGATCGACGAAATGCCCCCCGGCCGCAAGCCGATCCAGACCCTGGCGCTGCCCACCTCGCGCCGCGACGACGTGGTGGCGCGCATCCGCGCCGCCTGCCAGGAGGGCACCCAGGCCTACTGGGTGTGCACCCTGATCGAGGAATCCGACGAGCTGCAGGCCCAGGCCGCCGAGGCCACCTTCGAAACCCTGCGGGAGGCGCTGCCGGAACTCACCGTGGAACTGGTGCACGGGCGCATGAAGGCCAAGGAAAAAGCCGAGCGGATGGCCCGTTTTTCCAGCGGCGAAGCGCAGCTGCTGGTGGCCACCACCGTGATCGAGGTGGGCGTGGACGTGCCCAACGCCACCCTGATGGTGATGGAAAACGCGGAACGGCTGGGTCTGGCGCAGCTGCATCAGCTGCGCGGGCGTGTGGGGCGGGGCGGCGAGCAGAGCTACTGCCTGCTGCTCTACCAGACGCCGCTGTCGTTCACCGCCAAGAAACGCCTGGCGGTGATGCGCGACACCAGCGACGGCTTCGTGATCGCCGAGGAAGACCTGAAATTACGCGGCCCCGGCGAGTGGCTCGGCACCCGCCAGACCGGCGACCTGGCGTTCCGCATCGCCGATCTGGTGCGCGACGAGGCGCTCATGGCGCCGGCCCGGGAGGTGGCGGCGGCCCTGCTCAAGCAGTACCCCGACCGCGTCGAACGCTTGCTGCGCCGCTGGCTGCGCGGCGGCGAGCATTTCGCGGACGTCTGAGGGGTAGGGCCCGCCCCTACAATTATTCGGTGTCGGGATTCGGCGCGGTCAGGTCGCGCCAGGCCTGCTGGGTGGACTGCCAGGCGCTGCCGAAGCGGCGCTTGGCCTCTTCCCAGTTGTTGGCGCTGGCGGCCTGCAGTTCCTGATATTCAGCCTGCAGTTCCTCGCGCTCGTCCTTCAGCTCGCTCAGGGTTTCCTGCTTTTCCAGGCGCGCCTCCTGGGACAGGTTCTGCCAGCCCTGGTCGATCTCTTTCTGGGCTTCGTCGATTTCCTCGTCCAGGTTCTCCAGCGCCCGACGGGCCATCTCCACCGCTTCGTTCTTCTGCTCCACGGAGAAGTTCTTAAACGCCTCCCAGGTATCGCGCATCTGCGCGGAGACGTTTTCCTGATCCGGCTGTTTGATGTTGGGCGTTCCCTCGGTGGTGCTCTGGGCCCAGCTGGTGGCGGTGGTCACCATCATTACGGCCGCCGCCAGAAGCAATGACTGTCGCATCGTTATTCGCTCCATGATTTTTTCGTGTCACTTGTATACATGGAGGCAGTATTGCCGCTGGCAAGGCGGCGCGGGGAAAAATTGTGCAAAACCGGGGGTCAGCTCTGAAAACCGGCCGTCAGCCCTGCCGGAAGCGGTCCGGGCTGACGCCGTACCAGCGCTTGAAAGCTTTGCTGAAATTGCTCGCGTCGGAAAACCCCAGTTGGTCGGCGACCTCCGCCACCGAGCGGTGGCTACCGCGCAACAGGGCGGCAGCCCGCTCGGCGCTGTGCTCCTCGATCAGACGCCGGTAGCCGCTGCCGGCCTCGGCCAGGCGGCGGCGCAGCGAGCGCTCACTCAGGTTCACCGCCGTCGCCAGCTCACCCAGGGTGGGCGGCCCGCCGGGGCGCACCCGCAGCAGGCCGCGCAGGGTCTGGACCAGTGGCGGCGAGCGGTCCAGCTCCGCCAGCGCCTGCTCCGCCAGTTGCTGGTGCTGCCGGGAGAGATCATCGTCGCCCAGGGGCAGGGGCGTGTGCAGCCCCGCCCGGTCGTGCCAGACCACGTCGGCGTCGGCGCCGAACACCACCTGTCGGCACAGCCTGGCCTGCCAGGGGCGCGGATCCACCGGCTCGGGACGGCGCAGCGCCACCTCGGTGACCGCGCCGGCGGGTGCCACCCGCACCAGATGATGGACATGGGCGGCGATAAAGGCGTCCAGCGCGCAGGGGTGCACCGGCGTGCCGTCCAGCGGCCGGATCGCCAGCCCCTCGGCGCCGGGCCGATGCACCCGGGACACCGTGACACTGTTGGAGACCAGCGCCTGAAAGCGCACCGCGAAGTCGATCACGTGATCCAGGCTAGGGGCGGTCTGCACCAGCAGACCGAGGATTCGCAAGTGCATGGGCTGTGCCGCCAGGCCCACGTACAGACCGATGGCCGGGTCGCCGCTGAGCCGTTCCGCGGCGGCCCACAGCCGGCCCATCGCCGCCACGCTGACCCGACCGCCAGGGTTGGCGGCCAGCCAGGCGCGCTCCAGCCCCGCTTCGCGCAGGGCCAGATTCCCATCCACGCCGCGGCGCTCCAAGGTGTCGAGCACGGCCAGCGGCCAGGCGGCCACGGTCGTGGCGGTGAACGGCGCCATGGTCAGCGGCCACCGGCCGGTGGCCGCTTGCCACCTTGGTGGCCCGGTCCGGCGGCGCTAGCCTGCCTGGCACTCTCAGAATAAGGACAAGATTTCATGCGATACCCGGTTCTGTTTTTCATTATCACGCTCGGCGTGGCCGCCCTGGCGGCCTGCGGCGACAGCTCCGCGCCCGCGCCCGCGCCCCGGGACACCCCGGCCCCCGACGCACTGCGCGAACACAGCAAGCTGTTCGAGAAGGAAGTGGTGGAAGTCACCGACGGCGTTTATGTGGCGGTGGGTTTCGGCCTCGCCAATTCCATTATGCTGGAAGGCGACGACGGCATCATTATCGTCGACACCATGGAAACGGTGGCGGAAGGGGAAGCGGTGCTGGCCGCCTTCCGCGAGATCACCGACAAGCCGATCGCGGCGATCATCTACACCCACAACCACGCCGACCATGTGTTCGGCGCGCGGGCGTTCGCTGCCCCCGGCGAGGTGCCGGTGTACGCCCACCAGAGCACCGGCTACTACATCAACCGCGTGGTGAATCAGATCCGGCCGATCATCACCGCCCGCTCCATGCGCATGTTCGGCCATCATCTGCCCGAGGGCGAGCGCATCAACGACGGCATCGGCCCCCATCTGGGCGTCAGCGAGGAGAGTACGCTGTTCGCCCTGCCGCCGGACCGCACCGTGGATGAGCGCCTGGAAACCACCATTGCCGGCATCAAGCTGGAACTGGTGCACGCCCCCGGCGAAACCGAGGATCAGCTGTTCGTGTGGCTGCCGGAGAAGAAGGTGGTGCTGAGCGGCGACAACATCTACCAGACCTTCCCCAACCTTTACACCATTCGCGGCACCTATTACCGGGACGTGCAGAAGTGGGCCGCAAGCCTGGACAAAATCCGCGCTCTGGACGCCGAGTTCCTGGTGCCCAGCCACACCCGTCCGCTGAGCGGCCGCGAGCGCATCCACGACACCCTCACCGATTACCGCGACGCGATCCAGTATGTGCACGACCAGACCCTGCGCCACATGAACAAGGGGCTGACCCCGGATCAGATTGTCGAGCGCGTGCAGCTGCCGCCGCATCTGGCGGAGAGCCCCTGGCTGCAGGAGTTCTACGGCAAGGTAAGCTGGTCGGTGCGCTCGGTGTTCGACGGCTACCTGGGCTGGTTCGACGGCAACCCGAGCACCCTGCAGCCACTGCCCGGCGACCGGCGGGCGCGCCACATGGCGGAACTGGCCGGCGGCGAGCAGGCCCTGGCGGACAAGGCCCGCGCCGCCCTGGACCGGGGCGACGCCCAGTGGGCGCTCAGCCTCAGCGACCACCTGCGCGCCCTGCGCCCGGACGACGACACAGTGAATCAACTGCGCGCCGAAGCGCTGCGCCGGCTCGGCGAGGTGGAAGCCAACCCCAACGCCCGCAACTACTACTTCACCGCCGCCCGGGAAGAAGCGGACGGGTTGAAGCCCGGCTTCCGAACCCAGACGCCGGCGGGCTTTCTCGACACCCTGCCGATCGAAAACTTCCTGGCAGCCATGCCAGCCTTCCTGAAGGCGGAAGACACCCTCGACGTGCACGAGAAGCTCGGCTTCCAGTTCGCCGACAGCGGCCGCCGCTTCACCCTGGAAATCCGCCGGGGCGTGGCCCAGGTGCACCCGGGGCTGGCGGAAGACACCGTGGCGGTGCTGCACACCCGCGAACCGGTCTGGAAGGCAATCGCCGCCGGCAACCGCAGCGCGGCGACCGCCCTGGCCGGCGACGACCTGGACATCGACGGCGACAAGATCGCCGCCCTGCGTCTGCTCGGCTATTTCGAAAAAGTGGACTGAAAGCGGTTTCGGCACGGCTTCCCGGGTTGCCCGGTAACGGGCAATCAGGGCATGCTCGGTGGCTGTCCAATATAGACTCGTCACCCATTCAGGAAGCTGTCATGCCGGAACGCCGTTGCAACGATCTATCCCCTTGGTTACGAGCCGGCGCGCTGGCCGCGCTGCTGGCCCTGAGCGCCTGCGACAACGGCCCGGAGCAACCCGAAGGCGAGAAGCCGGCCCCGGCCGATAACGGCGCCCCGCAACAGAGCGAGCCGCCGGCAACGGCGGCGCCCGAGGGCAAGCTGGAAACCCGCCAGGAAACCCTGCGCCGCCGGGCGGACAATTGCAGCGGCGACGACTGCGCCAAAGTGGCCGTGGATCTGGAACTCTACGAGGGCCACCCGGAGCTGAACCAGGCGGTGCGCCGCCGCATGATCCGGCAACTGGGCGGCAACGGCGAGGACCAGGGTGTCCCGCCGAACACCCTGGAAGAGGCCGCCGACCGCTTTCTGACCACCGCCGCCGACATCCCCGGCGACGGCGCCCGGGGCTGGGAGCTCAGCGGGGAAAGCCGTCAGCTGGGCCGCTGGAAGGACCTGCTGACGGTGGCCATCGACAGCTACGAGTTCACCGGCGGCGCCCACGGCCTGCCGGTGACACGCTGGCTGAACTGGGACCTGGCCGCTCACCGTCCGGTGTCCCTGGGGCAGGTGATTAACCCGGGCCAGGAAGACGCCTTCGAAGCGGCCGCGCGCCGCGCCCACCAACGCTGGCTGGAAAAGGAAGTGGATTCCGACGAGGACTTCCGCCAGGCCTGGCCGTTCCAGGAGAGCAGCGACTTCCGGTTCACCCGCAAGGGCCTGGTGCTGCATTACGACGTCTACTCCATCGCCCCCTATGTGATGGGCCAGCCCACCCTGACGCTGCCGTGGAAGGACCTGGAAGGGGTGATCCGCGAAGAATACCGGCCGGACGGCGGCCAGTAGCCCTCAGCCCTGATCGCGGGATTCCCGGCACAGCTGCAGCCAGCGCTCCACGCCCGGGCTGCGGTACTTTTGCCGGTGCAGCACGAAATAGAACTCGCGGCTGAAATCCCGGTGCGGCACCGCCAGGGGCACCAGCGACCCGCGCCGGAAGGCCTCGCGCAGTGACACCCGCGACAGGCAGCTGATGCCCAGGCCGGTTTCCACCGCCCGCTTGATCGCCTCGGTGTGCTCCAGCTCCAGCAGCAGGTTGAGATCCGGCAGAATGCCGTGCATGCCGCGCTCGAAAGTCTGCCGCGTGCCGGAGCCGGACTCGCGGACGATCCAGGTGGCGGCCTTCAGATCATGGTCGTCCAGGCGCGGCTTGCCGGCCAGGGGGTGGTCCGGGGCGCAGAACACCACCAGCTCATCCTCGCGCCAGGGCAGCAACTCCAGGTCGCGGTGGTTCATTTCCCCTTCGATCAGCCCCAGATCCAGATCGAACCCGAGCACCCGGTCGACGATGGCGCGGGTGTTGGCCACTTCCAGTTGCACCCGGGCGCCGGGCTGTTCGGCCATATAACGGGCCATAATACTCACCGCCAGGTAGTTGCCGATGGTCAGGGTCGCCCCCACATTAAGCTGTCCCAGTTCCTGATGGGCCAGCAGCCCGGCCTCCAGATCACGGGCCTGGCCCAGCAGGGCCTCGGCCCGGGGCCACAACTGCCGGCCCAGCTCGTTGAGGCGCAGGCGCTTGCCGGCGCGCTCGAACAGCTTGATCTCGAATTGCGACTCCAGCTCCTTGAGCGCCCCGGAGGCGGCGGACTGGGACATGCTGAGGTGATCCGCGGCGCGGCTGACGTTTTCGAAGTGGGCGGTGGCGAGGAAAACCTCGAGCTGGCGGAGGGTGTAGCGCATAGCGACCTCATCGGCAAAATCGATATCAAATATCGGAATAACCCATTTTACCGATATCTCCCGGGTGATTATATTCTCACCAACTGGACATTTCGGAATAAAAGCGTATTAGCATATGTCAAATTTGAATACTGAAACCGTCACCAGCGTTCGCCACTGGAACGAAACCCTGTTCAGTTTCACCACCAGTCGCGATCCCGGCTTCCGCTTCAAGAACGGTCACTTCACCATGATCGGCCTGGAGCAGGATGGCGGCCGCCCTCTGCTGCGCGCTTATTCCATCGCCAGCGCCAACTATGAAGAGGAGCTGGAGTTCTTCAGCATCAAGGTGCCGGACGGCCCGCTCACCTCCCGGCTGCAGAAGATTCAGCCCGGTGACAAAATCTATGTGAGTCGCAAACCCACGGGCACCCTGGTGGCGGACCATCTGCTGCCCGGTAAGCGTCTGTGGCTGCTCTCCACCGGTACCGGCCTGGCGCCGTTCCTGAGCATCATCAAGGACCCGGAGATCTACGAGAAATTCGATCAGGTGATCCTGACCCACGGAGTGCGCTACACCTCGGAACTGGCTTACCGGGACGTGATTGAGAACGAGCTGCCGGACAACGAATTCTTCGGCGACATTATCCGTGACCAGCTGCTCTACTACCCGACGGTGACCCGCGAGCCGTACCGCAACAAGGGCCGTCTCACCGATCTGATGACCAGCGGCAAGCTGTTCGACGATCTGGAGCTGCCCAAGCCCAATCTGGAAGAAGACCGTTTCATGCTGTGCGGCAGCCCCGCCATGCTGAAGGACTTCACCAGTATCCTGGACGACTGGGGCTTCCGCGAATCCCGCGGCGGTCACATGCACGAGTACGTGATCGAGCGCGCCTTCGTCGAGAAATAGCGAAGAACGAAACGCGCACAAAAAAAGCCGGGCACCGCCCGGCTTTTTTATGTGCTGGCAAGATGTTTTAAGCTTTTGCCCGCTCGGTGTCGCGCAGCGCCTTCACTTTATCGTGGTTCGCTTTTACGCCCTGGTACTGCTTTTCGATCACATCACGAACGGAGTCGGGCAGGTCCTTGTCGAGGGCTTCCTGATACGCCTCCACGGCCACATCCTCACCGCGTTCGCACTCCTTGAGCACCGCAGAGTCATTCTGGTCGGTGATCTTCGAACGCAGATCCACCCAACCCCGGTGCAGCGCGCCCGCGGCGCTGCTTCTCTCCTGCGGTTCGCCGCCCTGTGCCTGGATCAAACCTTTCAGTTCATTGGCCGCCTGTTCGCAGCTCTTGGCACGGTCACGGCAAATAACGCGAAGCTCTTCCTGCTTGAGATGTTCGGCGCAGGTGTTAAACCCTTTCTCGCCATCCTTACAGGTCTCCAGCAGATTATTGAGTGTTTCAATCAGCTCTTTCTTGTCCATTTGAGAACTCCTTTCTCTTTGATGGAAAACAAACCTACCGACTACAGTGTGGTGGCGAGGTAATCCCTTCACTACCGTAGCCGGCGAAGATTTCACGCCCCTTTACGTTCTATTCACGGTTTTTGCGGTCGTCAGGGCGTCAATATGACTTTGCGACACTCTTCCTGACGCTGGTTGAAGATTTCGTAGCCGCGCGCCGCCTCGTCCAGGGACATGCGATGGCTGATGATCTCTTCCGGCGACAGATCACCGTTTTGCACGTGTTCGAGCAGCGGCGCCATAAGGCTCTGGACGTGGGTCTGCCCCATTTTGAAGGTGAGCCCCTTATCAAAGGCGTCGCCGATCAAAAAGCCGTGCACGAAGCCGGCGTACACGCCTGGAATGCTGACCGTGCCGCCACGCCGCACCGAGGCGATGCACTGGCGCAGCGCTTTACCGCTGCTGGGTTCGATCTTGAGCGTATGGAGCACGGTCTCGGTGGTGCTGCCTTTGGCTTCGAAACCGATCGCATCGATCGCCGCGTCCACACCCCGGTGACCCTTGGTTTGATCAATCACCGCTTCGGCGGTGTCATCGATCTCGTCGAAGTTGATCGGGATCGCACCGTAGGCCCGACGGGCGAATTCGAGGCGGTAGGGATGGTGATCGACCATGAAGATTTGTTCGGCACCGAGCATGCGCGCGCAGGCCGCCGCCATGTAGCCGACCGGTCCGGCGCCGTGAATCACCAGGCTCGACCCCTTGCCGATGTTGGCGTTGACCACGGCCTGATAACCGGTGGGCAGGATATCGGACAGAAACAGCACTTTCTCATCGCTGAGCACGTCCGGCACCTTGAACGGGCCGGCGTTGGCGCGCGGCACCCGGACCAGCTCGGCCTGGCCGCCGGGCACACCACCGTAGAGATGGCTGTAACCGAACAGCGCCGCACCCGGCGGAATCTGCTTTTTGTTGAGGATCGCGCCACGTCCGGTGTTGGTGTTCTCACAGGCGGCGTGCAGGTCCATGGCGCAGAAAAAGCATTCGCCGCAGGCGATCACGAACGGCACCACCACACGGTCGCCTTTTTTCACCGCGGTCACCTCCGGACCGACTTCCTCCACGATGCCCATGAATTCGTGGCCGAGGATGTCGCCGTCCTTGGTTTGCGGCATCTTGCCGCGATACAGGTGCAGATCCGAGCCGCAGATCGCCGTGGCGGTCACCCGCAGGATGATATCATCGGGTGCTTCGATCATCGGGTCGGGAACATTGTCGACGCGCACGTCTTCCTTGCCGTGGTACGCCAGCGCTTTCATAGCCTCCTCCTTGTCGGCTCCGCCGTTTCGTCCATAAAGTACGCAACCACGCTATCGCGAAGCGACTGGCCGACATACCCACGGTGGCGCCCATTCAACCATCTTTTACGAAGCCGTGATCCGATGCCCGCCGCGACCCGCCCGGTCGTGGCACAATCGCGCCGCCCGGGCCCGTCCGGGCGAACCGTTAGCAAAAAGGAATGAACACCATGCCGCAGTATCTTGGCACCGTGATCAACCTGCTTCCTGTGATCGTGCCGGGCATCACCGGCCTAGCGCTCAGCGTCGCGTTCAAGCGCCGTGCACCCAGGCCCGCGCTGCTGGTCGCCATCGCCAGCGTGATACTGCTGCTGCAAGCAGGCTTTCAGATCGCGACCCGCTCGCTGCTGTTGCCGCTCGCCGGCAATGACGGGCTGTCCTGGGAAGCGTATTCGTTCATCGTATCGACGGTGCACTTCGTGCTCGGCGCCAGTGTCCTGGGCCTGCTGCTGGCGGCGGCGTTCGTGGGTCGTCCCGCTGAGACGCCCCCGGCGGATCAAGGCACCCCGGCGGAGCCGCATCGGGGCACCCTGGTGCTGGTGTTGGGGCTGGTCGGGATGTTGATATTCTCGCCGCTGGGTCTGGTCGCCTGGGTGCTGGGCGTGCAGGAGCTGAGGGCCATGGATCGCGGCCAGCGCGACCCGGCGGGGCGCGGCATGGCGCTGGCGGGTATGATCTTCGGTATTCTCGCCACCGTTATGCTGGTGGTGTTCCTGGTCACCGCCGGCGTCTACGTGTACGCCTTCCTCGATTCGCCGGGCTGGCGTTACTGAGCGCTAGCGCGGAGGTTTCAAGGTTACCGGCTGCTCATTGGCGTCAACCGCGGCGGGCGCTTCGTCGAGATCCCGAACCAGGCCGCAGGCCACGCACTCCATCCAGGTTTTGTCGCCGTCGCTGCAGCGCTGAATGCGATCCACGGCGCCGCAGCCGGGGCAGCTCGCCCCGGCGATAAACTGACGTTTGACCATAATCGCTACCCTTCGATACCGCTGTGGCGGAGCAGGGGTTCGACACTGGGCTCGCGGCCGCGAAAGTCCACGAACAACTCCATCGGCTCGCGGCTGCCGCCACGGGCGAGAATCTTGTCGCGGAAATCGCGACCGGTGGCTTCATTGAACGGGCCTTCCTCCTCGAAGCGCGAATAGGCGTCGCAGGAGAGCACTTCCGCCCACTTGTAGCTGTAGTAACCCGCCGCGTAACCGCCGGCGAAGATGTGCCCGAAGCCGTTCTGGAAGCGGTTGAAGGCCGGCGGCTTGATCACCGACACCTGCTCGCGCACTTCATCCAGCACCTGCTGGATATCCAGGCCTTCGCGGTATTCCGCGTGCAGGCGCATGTCGAACAGCGAGAATTCCAGTTGGCGCATCATGCCCATGGCGCTCTGGAAGTTCTTGGCGGCGAGCATCTTGTCCAGGGTTTCCCGGGGCAGCGGTTCACCGGTTTCGTAGTGGCCGGAAATCAGCGCCAGGCCCTCTTCGGTCCAGCACCAGTTTTCCAGGAACTGGCTGGGCAGCTCCACCGCGTCCCAGGCCACGCCGTTGATACCGGAGATGCCGGCCACTTCCTGCTCGGTGAGCATGTGGTGCAGCCCATGGCCGAACTCGTGGAACAGAGTGACCACTTCATCGTGGGTGAGCAGGCCGGGCTTGCCGCCGGCCGGCGGCGCGAAGTTGCAGGTCAGGTAGGCCACCGGGGTCTGCAGTTCGCCGTCCAGACGGCGGCGGCGCACCCGGGCGTCGTCCATCCAGGCCCCGCCGCGCTTGCCGTTGCGTGCGTACATGTCCAGGTAGAAGGCGGCGCGCACGCTGCCGTCGTCGTCCACCAGTTCAAAGAAGCGCACGTCCGGGTGCCAGGTGTCCACGTCGTCACGCCGGCGGAAGCGAATGCCGAACAGCTTGCCGACCACCTGGAACATGCCGTCGATCACTTTCTCCGCCGGGAACCAGGGGCGCAGCGCTTCGTCGGAAAGATCGTAACGGGCTTCGCGCAGACGCTCGCTCCAGTAGCCCAGGTCCCAGGGCTGCAGGTCATCGGCGCCCTGCTCGGCGGCGAACGCCTTCAAAGCCGCCACTTCCCGTTCCGCCTGGGGTTTGGCGCGGCGGGCCAGGTCTTCGAGAAAGCCGATCACTTCATCCACGTCGCGGGCCATTTTGGTGGCCAGGGATTTGTCCGCGTAGTTGGCGAAGCCGAGCAGGTTGGCCTGCTCGTGGCGCAGCTTGAGGATCTCATCCATCACCGCGCCGTTGTCGTACTCGCCCGCCTGCGGGCCCTGGTCGGACGCGCGGGTGGTGAAGGCCCGGTACATCTCTTCGCGCAGGGCGCGGTTCTCGGCGTGGCTCATCACCGCGAAGAACACCGGGAAGTCGAGGGTCAGCAGCCAGCCCTGCTCAAGCCCCTCGGCGCGGGCCCGGTCGGCGGCGCCGGCCAGGGCGGTATCCGGTAGCCCGGCCAGTTCCGCTTCATCGGTAACGTGCTTCTTCCAGGCCTGGGTGGCGTCCAGCAGGTTGTTCTCGAAGCGGGTGGTCAGCTCCGACAGCCGCTTGGCGTTCTCCATGTATTGCGCCTTC
>Ga0310343_10001527_pt1 | contig 11895 bp, 8 predicted proteins | sample HC15DNA2025_MG_FD_203519 | JGI IMG/M metagenome (GOLD analysis project Ga0310343, IMG submission 203519) | Marine microbial communities from station ALOHA, North Pacific Subtropical Gyre - HC15-DNA-20-25_MG | ecosystem: Environmental > Aquatic > Marine > Oceanic | place: Pacific Ocean: North... | reverse complement strand
ATGACAAATATATGGTAGCGTTTGCTAATGGAATTCTACCTTCTGGCATTCCAATCTTATTCACAGATTCAAAAGTTGAATTAGCAATTATCATAGCATTAGGATTTGCTAATCCAATATCTTCTGATGCACTAATAATTAATCTTCTTGCTATAAAAAGAGGGTCTTCACCATTTTTAAGCATTCTTGCTAGATAATAAATTGCTGCATTTGGATCAGAACCCCTGATAGATTTTATAAACGCAGAAATATTGTTGTAGTGATTATCACTTTGCTTATCGTATATTGAATTATTTTCAAGTAATTCTTTTATTAGTTCTTTGGAAACAATTTTATTATTCGATGAATCAAAAGACATTACTGCGAGCTCATAAGTATCAATTGCTTTTCTGATATCTCCTCCGCACCCTGAAATTAAGATATCTAGAACTTCTTTGTCTAACTTAATATTTTTTTTATTAAATTCTTCATCTGACAAATTTTGAATTTTATTTATAATTTTGAGTATTGATTCATCTTTATGAGATTCAAACTTAAAAATCTTAACTCTTGAAATAAGAGGGTTTATTATAGAAAATCCTGGATGTTCTGTTGTTGCTCCTATTAATATGATTATTCCATCTTCAATTAATGGAAGAAGTGAGTCCTGTTGATTCTTTGAAAATCTATGAATTTCATCTAAAAATAGGATAGTTTTATTTGTTATAGAGGTTCTTTCTCTTAATATTTGTTCAGTCAACTTACGAATATCTGATAATCCAGATGATACTGCTGAAAGAGATTTGAAGTTATGATTTGTTAATTTTGATATTATTCTAGCAAGAGTTGTTTTACCTGTACCTGGTGGTCCCCAAAATATCATTGATGGGATAGATTTATTTTCAATTAAGTTTCGTAAAATCTTACCTTCACCTAATATATGTTCTTGGCCGATAAATTCATCTAATGATTCAGGACGTAGTCTTGAGGACAAAGGTGAGCCAGAAAGTAATTCTTTTCTGCTATTATGTTCGAATAGTGTCATTTGTTGAAAAAATTATTAAGGCTTTCTATTAAGTAATTATCATACTCATTGAAAATAGTCCTTAGATCTATCACCAAGTTATCATTTTCTACTTTTCCTAAGATTGGTAATTTCATTTTTAGTAAATATGATTCTAATTTTTTTGTAAGGCTTTTTTCAGTCATTTTGATTCCATAACTATCAATATAAGTTTCAGGAAAAGTTCCTCCCCCAATTGTAGACTTACATTTTGTTAAACTAAAAAGTTCTTTTGGCAGTTTCTCTAAAATAAAATTTGCTCTTTTTTTTATTTCTTCAGAACTTAATTTGATCAAACTCCAAGAAGGTATTTTTTCGGTCTTAGATTTACTAATGTAACTAATCAATGAGTTATTCAAAATATATAAATTTAATTTATCTATTCTTGCGGCTCTAGCTAATGGATTTTTATTAATTTTTTTGATTGAATCTTTCTTACCTACAATAATTCCACATTGAGGTCCTCCTAGTAACTTATCTCCTGAAAATAAAGTCATATGAGATCCATCATTAATACTATCCATTATTGAAGGTTCAAAAGGCAAACCATATTTTGTTGTATCCATAAAGTTACCTGATCCAAGATCATGAATTAGAGAAATGCTGTGTTTACTTGCAAGATTATTAAGATTTTTTATATCAACTTCTTCTGTGAATCCTTCAATCCTATAATTCGACTTATGTACTTTTAGTATTGCTACAGTTTTTTCAGAAATATTTTCTTCATAATCTCTCAAGTAAGTTTTATTGGTAGTACCAACGTCAATTAATTTTTGTCCTGACATCTTAATTATCTCAGGTATTCTAAATCCTCCTCCTATTTCGACAGACTCTGATCTAGATACCAAAACTTCTTTATTTTTTCCTAAAGATGCAAGGGCAATAACTAAAGCCATGGCATTGTTGTTAAAAATAGCTGATGACTCGGAACCAATAATTAAGCTAAGTAATTTGTCTGATTTGCTTGTTCTTGATTTTCTACTTTTAGAATTTATATCTAGCTCTAAATCTGAATAATTAGATAATAAAGACTGTATGTTTTCGGAAGATTCTTTAGATATTGGAGCTCTTCCGATATTAGTATGTAAAATAACTCCGGTACCATTGATAACAATTTTTGGTTCTTGATCAAAAATTTTATTAATTTCTACTAATATTTGATGCCTGATATCTTCCTCAGTCAGATTATTGTTTTTTTTGGAATTAACAGTTTTTCTAACTGAATCAAGAGTATTATTAATAATTTTTTTTAGTATTTCTTGGTTAATATCAAAGCCAGAAAATTCTGAAGAATTTAGCAACTTTGTCATACTAGGAATATTTTGTAATTCCATTTAATTTCAATTTATGTTTATTATTACTCTTTTTTTCTATCATAGGAATTGAATGAAAAGAAGAAAGAGTTTATATTGGTTTTAGCTTTTTATTTAATTGTTATAAAAACCTACAATATTGGAGAAAATAATGGCAACTCAAAGTTATAAAGAAGTAAATGCAGAAGAGTATATTGTTGCGGAGGAGCCATTCTTCATGCCAACTTCAGATGAAATAGAAGTTTTTCAAGCAGCATACAATGAAAGAGTTCCAATTCTTCTCAAGGGACCTACTGGAACAGGTAAAACACGATTTGTTGAATATATGTCATGGAAAATCAATAATAATGAAAATAAAGTAAAGGATATTCCATTAGTAACAGTTGCTTGTCATGAAGATCTTACTGCGAGCGATTTAGTTGGAAGATACTTACTAGATGCGAGTGGAACAAAATGGATAGATGGACCTCTAACTAGGGCAGTGAAATCAGGAGGTATTTGTTATCTTGATGAAGTCGTAGAGGCAAGAAAAGATACTACTGTTATTATCCATCCACTTACTGATCACAGAAGAACACTAAGTATTGATAAATTAGGACAAGTTATTCAAGCAGATGATGGATTTCTTTTGGTTGTTTCATACAACCCTGGTTACCAAAATGCAGTAAAAGATCTAAAGCATTCAACTAGACAAAGGTTTGTTGCTATTGAATTTGATTTTCCTGATGTTGACCGAGAGACAAAGATAATCGCGCACGAATCTGGTTTAGAAGAAGGAATGTCTAACCAATTAGCTGTGCTTGGACAAAAAATTAGAAACCTTAGAGAACATGGCCTAGAAGAGGGTGCAAGTACTAGATTACTAATTTATGCTGCAAGATTAATTAAACAAGGAATTTCACCTAAAAGAGCATGCCAAGTAGCACTTACTTGGGGAATAACAGATGAATTACAAATTCAAGAAACAGTAGACCAGATAGTTTCTTCAATTTTTGAGTAGCAAATTTGAATCAAAATAAGTTTATAACCTTAAAGAAAATCTTAGAAGGAAAAACTTCTAACAATAAGACTTTAGAGGAAAGTGATTTGAGAGTTGCGGCAGTAAGTATATTGATAGAAAAGGATAATCCAGATTATCCGGTATACATGATTAAACGAGCAGATGAAGGTAAACATGCTTTAGAGTGGGCTTTTCCTGGAGGCAAAGTGGAAAATTCAGATAATAATTTGAAACACACAGCAACTAGAGAAACGAATGAAGAAATAGGAGCTAATCTTGAAGACTTTGTTTTGTGGGGTGAGTTAGATCCTGTTATGACATTAGGTACAGGTTGGATTATACAACCTTTTATTGGTGAGATACAAAGTGAAAGTAAACTCATTAGAAATGAGAAAGAAGTTGTAGAGATAGCTAAGATTCCACTATTTGATTTGATACAAGAAAAGAATAAAAGATATGTATCATTTACTACAAATGAAAAAAGAATAGACTCTAAAGCTTTTGTATACGAAGATAAATTGATTTGGGGAGCATCTGCAAGAATGATTACTCAGATTTCAGAAATATTAGAAAATAAAATTAATAATGGATAATCACTCAAAATATACTTCAGAAAAAATAAAAAGATTGCTTAAAGCTTATCCTGAAGATCTCTTGACTAAATATATTGAATCAAGAGATATCTTAGAAAGTAAACTGCCTGAAGAAATACTTACACAATGGGAAAATATAGGTTTAGAAATGGCACAAATGTCATCGAGATCTTGGGAACCAGCTTTAGCATATTTTTCTGCTTCAGTTAAGGTACAACAATATCTCCCATCTGGACAATTTCTTGGTTGGTGTCAATCAAGTATTTCTTTATCTAAAGATTCAGGTAAAATTGCTCAATATTTTCTGGTTTCAAGCCCTCAAACAATGGTAAGGCTTCGTCCAAGATATATAGAAGATTGGGTAAACAGAGTTACTAAATTGCATAAAGGGACATGGAAATCAACTAACTTATCTTGCAAGATGTTTGAATACACTCCAATTATTCTTGAAACATTGAGCTTTGATCAATTTTGTAAGTTTACTGATTTTCTCGAAATTCTATCTAATAGATCATATGATTTAGCAAATGAAATACTTGATACATCTTTAGAAATATATACTATGAATTTTCAAGAAATAGATGAATTAATCCATCTTTCAGTTTTGATAACTGAAAATAATTGGAGAGATATAAAGCCAACTTATGAAATTATTAAGGAATACGTTTCAAAATTACCTAATGCCCATACAAAAATAACATTTGATATGACTCGAAGGCTTCATGGTTTATCTGGGCTGAAAATTTCTGAATTTCTACAATTACTGATTAGAACTTTATCCCTAACAAATAAAAATGATAATGACCAAGTTTTACAAATGACTCAACAAGTAGTCAACAATGTTCCAATTGCTACTCTCGATTTTATAAAAAATGTTCCTAGATTGCTTGATACTTTAGATATTGATCAACTTGATCAATGGAAATCTCATGGAATTAGACTAGCTATTGATCAGGATACAAACACAGCTCCTGCAACTCAATTTTTTAATCTTCAATCAAAAGAATCTCAAGACTTAATTGATAAAATTTCATCAAGCGTTGAGCTGAATAGAATAAAGGATTTAATGAAACTATATTGCACAGCTCTATCAGGTGAAGATGTTTCTGTGTCTGGATCTACTACAATAACTGATAAGAACATAGGATGGGGAGAATCAGATCTAGCTACCTCGGATGGTAAAACAATTTATTTACCTGATGTAATAAAAAGATATAACAAAAAGGAAGATAACTTTAATTTTTATAAGGTTCTAGCATCTCATCAACAAGCATTAACTGAATTTGGAAGCTACAAATACGACTACAAAATAGAACCAGTAAATTCTAAATCTAAGGCAATTTTTAATGCATTGCTTGATCAAGTAAATGATTCAGATGAAGATCATGCAACTAGGATAGCCAAAGTCTTAAGAGGTTCTTATCCATTTAAGCATGATCCGATTTTAGCTGATGACATATTTAGCATAGTTGAAGAATATAGAGTAGATCAACTTATTTTGAATAAATATCCAGGGCTAAGAAATTTTTATAAAAAAGTTCAGTTAGAGGAACTGAATAATAGAAAGAATAAATCAGAGACTAGTAAAAAAAGAAGAGAAGTTTTTATTGAAAAAATTCTTAGATTTACTTTGGGTGATAAGGATAGAAATGTTCCCAAAGGAACCAAAAATAAATATGAAGATATTGTTAGATATTTACTTACTTTATCAAGAATTACAAACGATAAAATAAAAACAGTTGAAGATTCTATGGCTGTTTCTTTCAGGCTATTTTCTTTAATTAGAGATATAGATAATAACGAAATTGATTCAAATGAACCTGAAGAAGAAGCTGACGAGATAAAAGATGATGATATAGAGGATTCTGAAGATCAGTTTGAGGACGAGCAAGTAGTAAATGAAATGATTTCATACTTTTCTGGGGGAGACGGAGAACCTGAAACAGGAGAACCTTCTGAAGAAAGTTCAATAAATCCACCTGAAGAAGGTGATTATCAGTCTCCTGATCCAGTTGAATATCAGGGTGATTTTAAGCCTGAGTTGGGTCAATTACTAACTGAAATGCTAACTGTTAGTGGAGATGAAATGGAAGGAGAAGGTGAAGAAATTCAAGGACTCACCCAAGAACAGATTGAGGAATTAATTCAAAACTCACCAGACCTTGAATCCAAAGAATCAGAAGAGAATCAAGAATTAACAGAAACTCCTAATCAAGAATTATTAGAAAATTTGATGAAAGAATTGAAAAATAGAGATCTAGATAATTCTTCTTTTACTGGAGGTGAACCTACTCATGTAGATGAAGATGGAGGTCCATTAGAAGCAAAAGAACCAGATACTTTTACATATGATGAATGGGATTTTAGGGATGTTGAGTATAAACCAAATTGGTGCTTGTTACATGAAAAAAAACTTCCTGATGGTGAAGCAAATTTTTATAGAGAAACACTAACAAATAATTCAAATTTAGTTTATCAAATAAAGAAACAGTTTGAACTATTTGTTCCCGAACAATACAGAAAGCAAAAGAGATTAGAGGACGGTGAAGAAGCTGATTTAGATGCAGGTATTGAAGCTCTAATAGACTTAAGATCAGGAGTAACTCCGGATGAAAAAATTTACTGGAGAAGAAATAAAACTGAAAGATCTGTAGCCGTAGCATTACTAATTGATATGAGCGCTTCAACTGCAGAGGCAATAGATGATAGTTCAAAATCTAATTCTGATGATTGGGGTGCACCTGATGATCCTGTTGAATATATGGTTTGGTTAAGATCTAGAAGAGCAGAAGGATTAAGAAGATCTTACAAAAGAATAGTTGATGTTGAAAAAGAAGGAATCGTATTGATGGTAAATTCACTCGAAATGTTGGGTGATGACTACGGTATTTATGGTTTTTCAGGTTATGGAAGAGAAAATGTTGAGTTTTACACTATTAAAGATTTAGATGAAAAATTTAATGAATCAATTTCAGGAAGAATAGATAGGATAGCACCATTACATGCTACTAGGATGGGACCTGCAATAAGGCATACTATAACTAAACTTGAAAATCATGAAGCTCGTTCTAGATTTCTTTTTTTGGTAACTGACGGCAGACCACAGGATAGGGGCTACTCAAGAGAAGGTGTAGAGAAAGAATATGCAGTTTACGACACTAGACAGGCTTTGATTGAAGCAAGACAAAAAGGAATAACTCCATTCTGTTTGACTGTTGATAAATCCGGTCATGATTATCTTAAGACAATGATGGATGATTTTTCATATGAAGTTTTATCAGATATTTCTATGTTACCTGCAAGATTGCCAGAGCTATATAAAAATCTTACTACTTAGTTATAAAAGACAAAATTTTATCAGCCCATTCTTTTTCAATTAATATAACGTCTTTGGTCTCAGCAGCCACTGCATAGTATCCACTTTTATCATCATTTATTTTACCTATACTCAAGGATGTATTATAAATAGTATTTACACCGAATTCATCTTTACTACTAGTCTTTACATCCACGTATGGAGTATCAAGTCCAAGTCCATACATTGCATAATCCTCTTCAAACATAAGATTTAGCTTAACTGAAGATACAACGTTTATTTTTGAGAAGTTATTAATGAATGAAATTAGACTACTATCATCTACTTTTTCATCACCGTCACATGGAGTCCCTGTAAGAGGAATTATACAGTTATACCATCCATCTACCTTTAAAGTATAAGCTTTCTTAATTTCATTATTGTTTATGATAATAACTTCTATTATCTCTTCTTCATTTAATTCATACATCCATTTTGGATATGGAGGTTCATCAACTAGACGCGCTAAAACTCCCTTCCAGGTAGCATCAACCATAACTAATTTATTATCACCTTCAAGATATGCATAGTTATTTTGAAGATCTGGAGTTGTATCTCCTATAAATAAAGTCCGCTTATCTCCACTAGCTAAAAAAATAGAAATTTCTGTTGAAGGATTTTCTAAACCATACTTTGATTTATCATCAAAATTTTCAGAAATAGTTCTGTAAAGTTGAGGCCCTTGTAATAAATCAATTATTCCTCCCCATCTATAAGTATCGGTAGGAATACCTTCCATATTATCGAAATACCATGTCTTGTCAATTAGTCTCCAACTTAATGCTTTATCTTCATTTCTAATGGAAATATTTGTAATATCACCTGAAGAAATACGGTAAAAATAATTTATTTGGTCATCATTTTCTTCTGAACCTATATCTGATTTAAGTATGAGTACACCAAATACAGAAAACCAGGAAACTAAAATGATTAGAATTAAGGATATTCTTAAGTTCATTTTATCTTCTTCGCCACCAACTAATAAATCCGCCTAGTGTTACTAAAGTTGGCATTAGCAGCCATCCACTCCACCTAATGAAGTCTCTCTCACTTTTAGTTAGTACTAACTCTCTAAATGCTTGCGTTTTTGGTCTAATAGAAATTAGTTCAAAATCTTTTGCCAGCCAATTAATACTATTTATAAATAAATCACTGTTTTTAGCAGATCCTGAATATTTATTCGAAGCAAAATCGGTATCTCCGACTACTACTATCGAGGTTTGAGCAATGCTACCATCTTCATTCTCAATTGGAGTCTTCCCTAGTTCTGATATTGCTTGTACTGCTAGAATAGTAGGGAATGGACCTAATATATCACTCTCTACATCATAAGAAAAGTCATCTGTATCAGTTACTTTTTGTGCCCAACTCTCTAATGTTGTGAAAGCTAAAGGAACATGTTTTATAAAAGGTTCTCCATTATCTGACAAAGGAACAGTATCAGGACTTATTGTCGATGCCAAGAAAGCAGATCCTGGAAGATAAAGTACATCAAAATCTGTAGTTATTTCATGAATTGGTATTTGTCCATTTGTCTTCTTGATTTGAAGATAATTTGGTTTTGGAGCCACAAAACTTGCCATATCAAACACTGTCCCTTCACCGACCGCTACTCCATATTTATATAAAAATGTTTTTATCCCATCTGGAGTATTTTCCGGTTCTATCATCATCAGCAAAGTTCCACCTTGCCACAAATATTCTGATATTATTGCAGAATCTTGTAAAGTAAAGTCAGATTCAGCTCCAGCTATTACGACAACTGCTGGTATTTTTTGCTCAGACAAAAGAATAGCTAATTCTTGGGATGTAGATGATAATACTTTATAATTTTGAGCAAGTAAATCTGAATAAATTAATCCCATTCCTGAAGAATTTGGGTCGAAATCAGTAATGTCCCTTTCACCATGACCTGTAAGAAAAATTACTTCTTTCTGTTTTATTTGATTAACTATTAGCAAACCAGTTATGATATCTTGCTCAGTAAATGGATTTGTAGAAACTAACGAACTCCTTCCTGGAATTATTTGAGATCTTCTAGAATCTAGAGCTTCAACAACGATAGAAGGAAAAGAATTTACACCATAATTTGCGGCTGCATTTGGATCTAGTTCAGGATCTATCTTTTCATACTCAAGCTTTACTTGTTTCGATCTTCTCTTGAACTCAAGAAGTAAATCTTCTGTAGCTCTCCAGTTTGCATTCTTTTCTGGAGTATTTGTGGCCATAAATACTGTTATTTTGACATCTTCATTTAAGTTACCTATAACTTTTATCGCTTGGTCCTCAAGGATAAATTGTTTAGTGGCTGTAGTATCAATTCTCATCCAATCTGGGGAATCAGGTCTTCCTGAAAGCCAGAATAGTAGAGCATTGAGTATAATAATTAAGCTTAGAGATGCAAGAAAAACAATTGATGTATTTATACCATACCTTCCTCTTCTCCCAAAAATAAAAAATAATATATTCTTCCACGAAATTAAGGCTATTATTACTGCTAGAAGGATTCCTACTAGCATCATCCATAGTCCAATAGTAGATATATCTCTAAAAAAGATCCAAACAATAAAACCCAAAACAACTGATAAAATTGAAGCAAGCATTAGACCTTGTCTTAGAGATCTAATATTTTCTCTTATATCATCTAGTAATTTTCTAAAATTAAATTTTGTAGACTCCATTGATGGACGTTTATTATCAGTACTCATACTATCTCCATCTCCTTGATTCAAGAATTACTATTGTCAAAAGTAAGAAAACTACAGTAACTGAAAGGTAAAAAACTACATCTACTAGTGAAAAAATTCCTCTTGAGAAATCAGCAAAATGACCACTTTCTGCTACTCCTAAAGAACCTAGATCAAATACAGAAAAAGATGCCCCCAATTGAAGAAAGCTAAGAATATCACTTCCCACACCACTAACTCTGTCTGAGATAAAATCAATAATTGTTAAGCTCGTTAATATTCCAGATCCCACAATTAATCCTACAATTTGATTTGGGGATAAAGAAGATGCGAATAATCCGATTGCTAATGTAGCTGAAGAGTATAGTAAAAGACCAAAAATACCATTGAGCAATGGCCCTGAATCTGGATCTCCAAAAATATAAAGTAAAATCACAAAATATAGTGAAAAAATGATCATAATTATCACCGTTATCAGAGAAGCTAAAAATTTTCCTAATACTATTTCTAGTTCCTTTACTGGAGAAGTCAAAAGAAGTTCTAATGTTCCTAATTTTTGTTCTTCAGCTATGAGCCTCATTGTTATAGCAGGAGACATGAAAATCATAAAGAATGTTGCTCCAGCTAAATAACCCCTTATAGTTGCTTCAGAAAATGCGTCAGACACTGAAGCTACGAAAAAGAATCCAGTAATAGCTAGGTATGAAGCGGAAACTATATATGCCATCGGTGAGGCAAAATAAGTTTTTATCTCTTTCATCAGTATAATATAAATATTTTTCATGATTATTTATCTTGTGTTAGCTGTAAAAATATTTCTTCTAATGTCATAGGAAGAGGAGTTAGGTTTCTTAGTCCCCAACCGTTATCGACTATAGATTTTGCTATATTTTCAGTGGCATTTTGATTCGTTTTTGCATCAACAATTATTGGTAGAAAACTCTCTTTTTTACCCTGATCTATTTGTTCTGCTCTTGAGTCAGATCTAACATCTATAACAGAATCTATTTTTCTAAGGCTTGAAATAATTGAATCAATTTTACTTCCCGAAATCCCTACTTCAATTCTTTCAGTTCCAGATAATCGATTTGATAAATTTGCAGGTTTATCATCAGCAACTATCCTGCCATCTGAAATAACTAATACTCTCGGGCAAATTGCTGACACTTCTGGAAGAATATGAGATGAAATCAATAAGGTATGAGATTCTCCCAACTCACTAATCAATTCTCTAGTCTCTACTACTTGTATTGGATCAATTCCGATCGTAGGCTCATCCATTATCAAAACATCTGGTTCATGAAGAATGGCTTGGGCAATTCCAGTTCTTTGTCTATATCCTTTAGATAATTTTCCTACGTGTGTATTTCTATAATCACCTAATCTAACGTGATCGATTACTTTATTAATTCTTTCATTTATCCACTTTTGATTCATTCCTCTTATTTTTCCCATGAAACTCAAATAATCAGTTACAGTCATGTCTAAATAAAGAGGAACGGTTTCTGGTAGATATCCAATATGTCTTCTTGCTTCAAGAGAATATTTTACAGAATCATATCCACTGACTGTTATATTTCCTGATGTAGGGGGTAAGTATCCTGTGATACTTCTCATAGTTGTAGTTTTTCCAGCCCCATTAGGACCAAGGAAACCAACTATCTCACCTTTAAGTACCTCGAAAGAAACATCTATAACAGCTGGATAAGGCCCATAATTTTTATAGAAGTGCTCAACTCTAATCAAATATATTCTCTTTCAAAAAAATTTATGTTTTCTAGTGTACCAAATTTCTTATATTCAGCCTTATTTTTTTAAACTAATTTATAATAAATATATGACCTCTGAAATAGAACAAGTTTATTGTGACAATGCGGCGACAACTCCAGTTAATTCTGAAGTTTT
>Ga0310343_10001526_pt1 | contig 11896 bp, 12 predicted proteins | sample HC15DNA2025_MG_FD_203519 | JGI IMG/M metagenome (GOLD analysis project Ga0310343, IMG submission 203519) | Marine microbial communities from station ALOHA, North Pacific Subtropical Gyre - HC15-DNA-20-25_MG | ecosystem: Environmental > Aquatic > Marine > Oceanic | place: Pacific Ocean: North... | reverse complement strand
AGGGATTAAGTGGATTGGACGCGTTGATGGGAATGCTCAGAGGAAATGCTATGAGGTAAGTTATGCCGAAAATGGATATTATTTTTTTCAGTGATGTCTTGCTCGTTTTAAGTATGAATACCGTAGCGCTGAATTTGGGGCGACAGTCCGTTTCGATTTGCATCCATACTTCTATGGGATAGGCAGTCGATTATACAACAGGATTGAAAGGCGAACGAGGGAATTTGAATAAGAGCTATGAGCGAGCCAGTCATAAATAATAGTCAGTTCACGATTCTCATCGTCGATGACGACGATGAGATTCGCTACTCTTTGGGCAGGGTACTCGGTAGTCAGGGCTATAGAATTGACACAGCTTCGAGCGGGGAGGAAGGAATCGAGAAGGTCAAAGCCGGTTCGGCTCCAGACTTGATTTTCATGGATATCCGCATGGGCGGAATCAACGGCTTGGAGACGCTTCAGCATATGCGGTCGATTGATTCGAATTTGCAGATCATTCTAATGACTGCATTCGGTACGGCACAAACGGCGATCGAGGCCATGAAGTATGGCGCATACGACTACGCTATGAAGCCATTCGACCCTGAGCGGGTTTTGGCTCTAGCATCAAGCGCGATTAATGCGGCGCTAGACCTGCGAGCTGCTCCCAAAAAAGAGAAGAAGGTAAATAGTGAGGACTATAAGGAGGGCATCGTCGGCAGTTCCCCTGCTATGCAGGAGGTTTTCAAGGTAATCGGTCAAGTGGCGGCTAGCGACGCAACCGTTTTGGTGACTGGGGAAAGCGGTACCGGTAAGGAACTCATTGCCAATTGTATTTACCAGCACAGCCTACGTTCCGATGGGCCGTTCACAGCGGTCAACTGCGCTGCTATTCCGGAGAATCTCATCGAAAGCGAACTCTTCGGTCACGAGAAAGGAAGCTTCACGGGAGCGACATCGCAGCGAATCGGAAAATTCGAGCAATGTGATCGGGGAACGATATTCTTGGACGAGATCGGAGACATGGCTTTGGCGACGCAGACAAAGATTCTGCGTGTGTTGCAGGATGGTGAGATTCAGAGAGTCGGGGGATCGGAGACCATTAGAGTGGATGTGCGAGTGCTCGCCGCTACGAACAAGGACTTGGAGTCGATGGTTAGAAGTAAGGAATTTAGAGAAGATCTCTATTATCGACTGAACGTCTTTCGTATTCGCGTCCCGTCTCTTTCTCAACGCAAGGATGATATACCGGATATAGTCGATTTCATGTTGCAAAAGCTTGCTCGGGAAGGCAAAGCTAAGGCTACGCGATTATCCGACGACGCAATGGCGATTCTCATTAGATATCCTTGGCCAGGGAATGTTCGTGAGCTTGGTAATTTCGTTTATCACAGTGCGGTCGTCGCACAGGGCGAAATCATTCTGGCTAAGGATTTGCCAGACACGGTGCTGGAAAAAAATCTGACGGGACTGGCATCAACTGATCCAGCAAAGGAGCCTGGCGGCGAAGAATTGTTCCAGGTTGCGGAATCTCCTGGCCTGAATTTTGCCTCAGAAAGCTCGATCGCTACGGACGCCGAACCGGCTGAAGCCATGGATAGGCTCTTTGATCTTCTTTACAAGGAGGTGAAGGAACGTCAGGGAGAACGCATCCTTTCTTATATAGAGAAAAACATGATTAAAAGGGCCATCTCCGATACTGGGGGAAATCAAGCGAAGGCGGCGGAGATATTGGGAATCACTAGAAACACGTTAAAAAAACGGCTCGACGAATACGCTGCCGAGGTTGGCGATTTCGATAATCAAACCGAGGTTTAGCGGCTAGCCGTTGACTGAGAACTACTCGGGAAATGCTTGCAGCCATTAGGCAAATGGGATGGCAAATAAGGCAATGAATATCGCGTTAATGTTTTCCGGGCAAGGCGCCCACAAAGTTGGCATGGGCAAGGATCTCTGCGAAAGCAGCCCTATTGCCCGCGATATATACGACCGAGCAGACGAGATTCTTGGATGGAAGCTATCGGATTTCAGTTTCGAAGGGCCTGAGGAAATACTGACCAAAACCGGAGTTTGCCAGCCGGCCCTTTTCACTCATGGCTATTTAGTGTATCGACTGTTGAACGAGAAGGGCTATTTAGAGGATGCCCGGATTGCCATGGGTTTGAGCTTGGGGGAAATCACTGCCTTCGCTGTGTCGGATGTATTCGATTTTGAAACCGGTCTTCGAATCGTGGCGGAACGGGGTCGATTGATGCAAGAGGCTTGCGATTCCAGCGATGGATCGATGGCCGCGGTGATAGGGGTAGACCGGGAGACGGTAGCCAAGTTTTGCCAAGAGCACGATGTAGAGATGGCCAACTTGAATTGCCCTGGGCAGATCGTCATATCGGGGGAATCCGCAAAAATTGCCGCTGCGGTTGAAGATGCGAAAGCCAAAGGGTTTCGTCGAGTTATGCCATTGAACGTTGCGGGCGCTTATCATAGCCGGCTTATGCAACCAGCGGTGGAGCCTTTTCGGAAGTTTCTATCGGGAATCACGTTCAACGAGCCCAAGTACAAAGTATTCTCGACGACGACCGGTGAAGCGATTCATGAATCGGAGGCAATACGCGAATCGATCCTCAAGGCAATGTTCTCCACTGTTTATTGGGAGGACTGCATGGCTGCGGCTGCCAACGATGGAGCCCTCAAGTTTTACGAGCTAGGTGTGAATGGGATTCTTAAAGGTCAATTAAGGCGGCTCGACAAAGACCTGGATTGCTCGAGCTACGAGACTTGGGAAGATATTGCGACGTTGGCAGTCGATTGCGGCTAGTCTGTTGATTTGCAATTCACCGAATCAGTTTAGCCTTCGCTAAAGCGAATAATCGAATTTCCGCATTTCCCTGCTTGAAAGCGGGAGATCGACCGAGCAAGTTCTTCGCCTTCAATGGACACGGACCATAAACGTAACTTCAGCATCATCGCTCATGTGGATCATGGAAAGACGACCCTTTCCGATCGCTTACTAGAGTCGACGGCAACAGTTACCGAGCGTGTGCTGACCGAACAACACTTGGATTCCATGGATTTGGAGCGGGAGCGTGGCATTACGATCAAGAGTCATCCGGTCACGATGAACTATAAGTCCAAGGATGGGCAGCTGTATCAATTCAATCTGATGGATACGCCGGGGCATGTGGACTTTTCTTACGAAGTTTCCCGAAGCTTGGCGGCTTGTGAGGGAGCTTTGTTGCTAATCGATGCAGCCCAGGGAGTGGAAGCCCAGACGGTGGCGAATGCGAATTTGGCCGTGGAGCAGGATTTGGTTATCATCCCGGTTATAAATAAAATCGATCTTCCGAGTGCCAACCTAGACTTGTGCCTCCGGCAGCTCGAAGATCTGATAGCTATCCCGTCTGAAGAGGCCATTCTGGCCAGCGCGAAGAATGGTGTGGGGATTGAGGAAATCCTAAATGCCATTTCCGAGCGAATCCCGCCTCCACGCTGGGCGGATTACCCGGCTACTCGGGTTGGGGTTTTCGACTCTGTCTACGATCCGTATCGAGGGGCGATCATCTACGCTCGAGTTTACTCGGGATCGCTTAGGCGGGGTGATAATGTAGTGATGATGAGCGATAACACTCGGGCTGAAATTAAAGAGGTTGGTGTATTCACGCCTTCGATGCAAAAAACGGATGCTTTGGAAGCAGGGGATGTGGGGTATGTCGTTTGCAATATCAAGAATGTTTCAGACATAAAGATTGGAGACACCATTACCCATATGGTTAGTCAGGCAGAGGAAATGCTGCCAGGGTATCAGGAAGTTCGACCACTGGTTTTCTCAGGTATATACCCAGTGGATACATCGGATTTCGAGAAACTTAAGGCTAGCATGGGAAAGCTCCAGCTAAACGATGCTGCTTTCAGCTTTCAGTCTGAGAGTTCTACGGCCTTGGGCTTTGGCTTTCGGTGCGGATTTTTGGGATTGCTGCACATGGAAATCATACAGGAGCGGATACGGCGAGAATACGATGTGGAGATTATTTCTACCTATCCCAGCGTCATCTATCGGGTGGAAAAGGCTAGCGGCGAAACGATCGAGGTGGACAACCCCATAAATTTGCCGGATTCCTCGGCGATTGAAAGAATCCTCGAGCCGACTATCAAAGCGACAATCCATGTGCCAAACGACTGCATTGGGGATATCCTAAATCTGGTTATGGATAAACGCGGAATTTGCGACCATACCGAGACGCTCGACGACACTCGCCTCATGATTGTGGCCAATTTGCCCCTTAACGAGATCTTAGTGGATTTCAACGATCGCCTTAAAAGCATCACGCGCGGCTATGGTTCGATGGACTACGAATTGGACGAATACCGAGAATCGAAATTGGTCCGTATGGATATTTTGGTGAACGGTGATCCCGTTGACGCCTTTTCTTCTATTGTGCATATCGATAAGGCTCGAGAAAAGGGAAAGGACTTGTGTGAGAAACTAGCGGCGATCATTCCCCCTCATCTTTTCAAGATTGCTGTTCAAGCTGCTGTTGGAGGAAACGTGGTTGCTCGCGAGAATGTACGAGCCATGCGAAAAGATGTTACGGCGAAATGCTATGGGGGGGACATCACTCGCAAACGCAAGCTCTTGGAGAAGCAGAAAGAGGGCAAACGGAAGATGAAGAACATTGGCAACGTTTCCATTCCGCCCGATGCATTTATCAAGGTGTTGAGAAATGACTAGCGGGCTATGTTTGACTGTATCGGAATTAAAATTGGATCGAATACCCAAGGAGAATGTAGTTGCTAGTCAGCGAGACCGATTGTTTAACCTGCTTGATTCCTGAGGCCACGGTCCAGACCCCTCCTACTTCCTAACATGTTTGGCTTTCTTCAATCAGAAAACAAAAAGCTGCGAAGCGCTGCCAAGAATTGGCTCTACCTCGGTCATAAGGTATACAATTTCCGCAAGGACGAACTCACGAGCGCGGAAATATCCGAACTGGCTCGACGAATCGACGAGTTACGAGTGGTAGTTAAAACCAAGCCGGCAGACGCGGGTAAGCTCAAACTCTCTATTGAGGCGATGGAGGATCAAATGAGAAAGGTCGGGGGAGCTTTTTACCCGCAGTCATCGCTGGGGGAGAATGTGGACTTCGCACTGTATTTTCTCATCATCTATTTGGGGTTCACCGCTTTTTTCATTAAGCCCTTCAAGATTCCGACCAACTCGATGTGGCCGACCTACCATGGAATGACCAGTGAGGTTTGGACTGAGGAAAACAAAGCTCCCGGGATTGCTAACCGAACGCTCCGTCTCTTGGCTCATGGAGCTATTCGTTACGAAATGAAAGCTCCCGCGGATGGGGAATTGCTGATCCCGGTAGAAATGGGTCGACGTGGTTCGGGGGTTGCCATCGATTTGCCAACGGCAACGGTTTCCAAGCGCCATCACTTAATTATACCGGGCAAAGGCGTGGGCTACACATTTGAGGTAGGTGGAAAGCCGGTTCTCTTCAAGGTGCCGCGAGACTTCGATCTGGCCAGAGGCATGCCGATGAATGGAGTCCAGGGGGAAAGCGTCTTGGGCAAAGCCTGGTTCCCGGATGAACCCTCGTTTTGGGATGCTATTCAAAAGAGAATCGTCGATGGACAGGTCGCTCGACGTGGTAGTATAACACTCCCCGATGGAAGGATTAAAGAGGTGGCGATGATTCGTACTAGGATGCGGTTTAAAAAAGGCGACACCATGCTCTCATTCGATATTCATACGGGGGACCAGCTATTCGTAGACCGTATGAGCTACCACTTCGTCCGTCCGAAAGTGGGTGATGGATTTGTTTTTCGGACAGGGGAAATCCGGAATTTGTCCGCGAGCGGAGACAAATACTATATCAAGCGGTTGGCTGGCACGCCGGGCGATACCATGAAGATCGAGGATGAGAGATTGCTGGTTAATGGAGATCCAGCAACCGGTTCGATTGCATTCTCCAATAATAATTCCAAGGAGCCACCGTATGATGGCTATTTCAATAGCGACCCGAGGCAAACTGCCTCGGGATTCCGTGGTTTGCTTCGAAATGGTGAAGAAATTTCGGTACCCGATGACGCCTATGTGGCCTTGGGGGACAATAGTGCCCATAGTTACGATAGCCGTGGTTGGGGATATGTGCCTGAGTCCATGATCGTCGGTCGGCCCGTCATGATATTCTATCCTTTCACCAAGCGATTTGGACCGGCGAAATAGGTTATAGAACGATACTTTTAGTCGGTTGCCTTTCCAGCTTTAACCTTGACATGCTGAGCGTCGAGCAAGGTAGTAGGAGGCTGTTCCGGGGTGCCTTTTCCGCCTACCTGGCGTGCTGCGAGAAACCTTGCCGAGACCTGTTCGGGCCGGTCAGATTCGAAGCCCGTCTTTTGAGGCGTATAATGAGCCTTAATACATTCCTCCAAACGCAACAATTTCTGTATACAGGTGCTTCCTTTTACGCCATTACTTTAGCCCATGAAATCGTTACGATGTCACGTCTGCGCTGTCTCATCGAGAGTTTCGATGGCAGCCCTAGCGATTTTGGCGATCGCTTTACCAGCTCCAAACGCCGATGCGGATGCAAGAGGCGAGCAACTCTATCGCAATTGCTTGATCTGCCATGGCCCGGATGGACAGGGCATACCGCTGCAACTGGCTCCCGCGTTATCCAATCTCTCCGAAAAGTACATCGTAGAACAGCTCAAGAAATATAAGTCAGGTTTGCGTGGAGCACACGAAAAGGATGTCGCCGGGCTAAGAATGCTTCCCATGTCGCAAACTTTGTTGACGGAAGAAGATATGCAGGCCGTCGCCAGCCACATCGTTTCCTTGGGGTCGTCGCCAATTGAAGCCACGTTGGAAGGCGGCGATCCAGTTAAGGGCCAATCCCTATACGCGACATGTCTAGCTTGTCACGGACCGGATGGCAAAGGCAATGATCTGCTAAACGCACCGAGTTTGATTCATCAGCACGACTGGTATCAACTAACGCAGCTTAAGAACTTTAAAGAAGGTGTTCGCGGAGGAAATCCGCAAGACATAACTGGTGCCCAGATGAGGCCTATGGCGATGATGCTCACAGACGAGCAAGCTATGAAAGACGTCATCGCGTACATCCAAACCCTTTCCAAATAACCCCGTATCGAAATAATTTTTATGAGCGACAACGAACTCGATCCTGAAGCAGAAGAATACGCTTTTTCAATTACCCGGAAGATGTTCCTTTATACGGTTTTTGGAACAATCGCTTTTTCGTTAATCATAGTCATTCTTTGGTACGTTTTTTAGTCATTCATCTTTTCCCATACACACACTACAAGTCGTTAGAAAATGTTTGAGTTCTTAGACAAGTTCATGCCGGGAATTCTTGAGTCCTTGATTCCTAGGGCTTCTGAATTCGCCATCGAGATCGACGTTCTCTTTGACGTCATCACCATTTTAGTAGGATTCTGGTTCGTCCTCGTTTTGGGATACTTTTTTTACCTAGTGTTTCGCTATCGGCATCGCGAAGGCCAGAAAGCAAAGTACGTAACGGGAGAAACTCACAGGCAGAAGCAAGCCATCGAGATACCTCATTTTCTCATTCTTGCCTGCGACATAGTGATTATAATACCGACCTTTGTGGTCTGGTATAACGTCAAGATTGAAGTACCTCCACCAGATGAGGAAGTTCGTATAGTAGCTCAGCAGTGGGCCTGGACGTTTTATCACGCAGGCGAAGACGAGATTCTCGGAACGGATGATGACATTGTATCCATCAACGAACTTCACGTTAAAGAGAATACCCAATATACCTACCATCTGGAGTCGCGGGACGTTATGCACAGTTTTTCTGTTCCGGTATTCAGGTTGAAGCAAGATGCCGTTCCTGGCCGTGTAATAACGGGCCATTTTAAGCCGATTCTAACGGGCGAGTGGGATATCCAGTGTGCGGAAATGTGCGGTGTTGCTCATGGCATCATGGGGGCCCGCATCTTTATCAAAAATGAAGCAGAACATAAGGAATGGCTGGCGATGAACACTCCAATAGATTTAGGAGGCAGTTTTCTGGCAGTAGCCGGCGAAGACGAAATTACCGAATTGAAGGAGGATAAGAACAATGGCTGAAGTCGCCCCCGCAGAAGTGGGTCATGGAGATACTCATGACGATCACCACGAAGAATCTTTTTGGAGCAAATATGTCTTTTCGACGGACCATAAGATAATTGGATTCCAGTACATGTTTACGGGGATGGCGATGGCCTTGATTGGAGGCTACTTTGCTTACGTATTCCGTATGCAGTTGGCTTTTCCGGGCTCTTCCATTCCCTTTTGGGGAACGTTATCCCCAGCCGCCTATAACTCCTTGGTGACCAACCATGGCACCATTATGATTTTCTGGGTGGCGATGCCCGTTCTCATAGCGGCAATGGGTAATTTCTGTATTCCGCTCATGATCGGTTGCGATGATATGGTTTTCCCGAGGGTGAATCGACTTTCATACCAAATATTTCTGCTGAGTGCCATAGTCCTTATTATATCGTTCTTTGTTCCCGGAGGGGGATTCGGAGGAGCTTGGACAGCGTATCCTCCCTTGTCTGCAAAAGCTGCGTACAATTCGACTCCGTTTGGGGCACCGCTGTGGTTGATAGCAGTGACTTTGGAAATCGTGGCATTCTTGTTGGGTGGTATCAATTTCATCACTACGACGATGAATGCCCGAGCGAAGGGAATGAAAATCTATGACATCCCTATGCTCGTATGGATGATCGTAATAGCGAGCATACTTTTCATGTGTTCGGTCGGTCCATTGATAGCTGGTGCAGTAATGCTCCTATTTGACCAAACATTGGGAACGTCATTTTTCGATGCCGCCGCCGGCGGTGATCCCGTATTGTGGCAGCACTTGTTTTGGTTTTTCGGGCACCCGGAGGTTTATGTGGTGCTGTTGCCGGCGATGGGAATAGTGGCGGAGGTGGTTTGCGTATTCGCAAGAAAGAAGCTATTTGCTTACAAGTTGATTCTCTACAGTACGATTGGACTCGGGATCTTGAGTTTCTTCGTTTGGGCCCACCACCAGTTCATATCTGGGGTAGATCCGCGAGCCACTTATCTGTTCACCACGACGACTTTGCTCATTTCCATCCCAGTGGCCATCATACTGTTTGCTTTTATTGCCACTCTCTATGGGGGATCGATTCGTTTCAGTACAGCCATGCTGTTTGCATTGGCTTTTATCGCGGAGTTCCTCCTGGGGGGGGTTACGGGCATTTGGCTGGGATCAAGTGGTGTGGATATTTATCTTCACGATACCTATTTTGTTTTGGCCCACTTTCACTACACGTTTGTGCCGATCGCCATAATAGCAGTCTTTGCCGCGGTGTATCATTGGTTTCCCAAGATGTTCGGCCGAAAGATGAATGAGACCTGGGGAAAAATCCATTTTTGGGGAACAATAATCTCTTTCAATGGAATATTCATACCGCTCTTTATCTTGGGATCAGCTGGACAGCATAGAAGAATCTACAACTTTCAAAACTACCCGGATTTAGCAGGTCAAAATATGCAAGACATGCGAGTCTTTGCCACCATGTGTCTTGTTCTGATGCTCGCTTTCCAGGTAATTTTCATTGTCAACTTTATCGTTAGTCTCAAACGGGGAGAAAAAGCGGGTAGAAATCCATGGAATGCTACCACACTCGAATGGATTACGGAGTCGCCTCCACCGCACGGGAATTTTGGCACTACTATGCCGGAAGTTTACCGGGGGCCCTATGAATATTCGGTTGAAGGTCGGGAGAAGGATTTCTGGCCTCAGAATGAGAAGCCAGATTCAGAAACGACTTAACGAGTTAGAGGAACTTTATCTATGGCGCATCAAATTATCGCTACCGGTCGCAGTCGGACAGGAATCCCAACAGGACGTTTGGCCGTCTGGTGGGTTATCGGTTCGGAAATTCTGATTTTCGGGGGCTTGATTGCCGCCTACCTGTTGAACCGTTTCAACCACGGACCATCCTGGTCGGTAGAAGCGGCCAACACCAATACTTTAATCGGAGCCTGCAATACCTTTTGGCTTCTGACCTCTAGCCTTTTCGTGGTTTATGCCCATGCAGCCTCGGAACGACGAGATGCGGCCAAAACGCGTATGTGGATTTGGCTGACGATCCTTCTAGGCGGATTCTTCATGGGATTTAAAGCCTACGAGTACACGACTGAAATTCACCACGGATTCACCCTGTTCACTAGTAACTTCTGGAGTTTCTATTACACGGCGACTGGTCTTCATGGATTTCACGTCCTTTGCGGAATGGTTATTTTAGCCATTATCGCTGAAGGCGATATCAAGAAGAAACAAAATTGGCACCGGGTGGAAAACATTGGGCTTTATTGGCACTTTGTGGATATCATTTGGATCTTCCTTTTCCCTCTAATGTACATCGCAAAGTAATTAGAATTTAACTACAATTTACCATGGCAGGAAATAAACATCCAAGTTATCTCAAAATTTACATCATCTTGGTATTGCTCTTTATTGTGAGTGTGATCGGTCCTGAGGTGGCTCCAGCATTCGGTGCTTTCGCTAAGCCAATAGTGCTCTTAACAGCATTCGGGATTGCGATATGGAAAGCCTATCTGGTTTGTGCTTATTTCATGCATCTCAAGTTTGAGAAAATCTACGCCCCCTACATCCTTTTGGCCTGCCTGTCTTTGCTTTTCGTGTTTTTCTTTGGTACAGCGACCGATGCCATGTTTGCCAACGGACATAATTGGGTGAAACCGATGGACGAGAAAGAAAAGGTTGAGGAGGCGATGGCGAGAAGCTACGTGCTGAAAAAAGAAAAGCATGGCGATGGTCACGGGAATGACCTCGAAGATGGTGATGGGCTCGATCACGATAGCGAGTCGCACTAGAATTGTATTAGAAGGTTACGAGGGATTTCGGTAAGGGAGTAGAAACTGGGGGTGAAATATGAAGACTTTAGAACCGACCTACGGCGGACATAACCGCCCTGAGCGTGAGCCAAGGATTAGCAACAGTGCCCTTGGCATGGTTGCGTTTATTGGTACGGAGCTCATGTTCTTCGCTGCTTTGATCAGTGCTTTCCTGATCATAAGCTCGGCCGCAGAGGCCTGGCCTCCTGAAGGCCAGCCACGCCTGCCAATTTATGTTACCGCATTGAATTCCTTGGTTCTCTTTGCGAGCGGTTGGATGATGTTCAAAGCTTACCATTCGTTTAAAGCTACGTCGTTCAGCGAAGAAACGAGCAAATTGGTCAGAATCACCATGTGGCTAGGTATTGTTTTCGTAGCAGTGCAAGGGATCGAATGGATACGATTGCTGAGCTACGGTCTGACGATGACCTCCAGCCAATATGGAGCATTTTTCTACCTGATTATCGGCACGCATGCGGTTCACGCGATCGGGGCCGTGATCGGCTTGAGACGGTTGTCTCTCAAACTAGAAAAAGGCACCCTCAGGCTAGAAACCTTTCAAGCTGTTCAACTGTTTTGGTTCTTCGTCGTAGGCGTTTGGCCAATACTCTATGTTTTGGTTTATCTGAGTTAGGGGAAGAAGGTATCGATGAAGAAGGTACTGGGATTATCGGTTATACCAGCGATCTCTAGCGAGTCTTTCGCCTGTTCTGTTTGTTCGGTAACAAACGAAGCGGCCCGATATGCTTACTACGCTACAACGGCGTTACTTACTTTGCTGCCGTTATTGATGATTGGCGGAGTCGTTTACTACATCGCTAGAAAGGATCGATAATCGAGGTGAAGCATTGCGTTTCGGCTTCTTTAAACCGCCTCCACGCCAACGCCCGGTTTCTAAGTCAATTAATTCGAGAGAGTTACGAGCGTCTGTTTGAGAATCGTTTCAATTCTGAGGCAGTGGAGAGCCTGATACGCCGGAACACGTTGAGC
>Ga0310343_10001524_pt1 | contig 11908 bp, 10 predicted proteins | sample HC15DNA2025_MG_FD_203519 | JGI IMG/M metagenome (GOLD analysis project Ga0310343, IMG submission 203519) | Marine microbial communities from station ALOHA, North Pacific Subtropical Gyre - HC15-DNA-20-25_MG | ecosystem: Environmental > Aquatic > Marine > Oceanic | place: Pacific Ocean: North... | reverse complement strand
TAAGTAAGGTTCCAACAACAAGTTCTCAGCATATTACTGCATTAGAATGGGCTAAAAAGAATCTAGAAAATTTTGGGCCATATGAAGATGCTATGAGTACAAAAAGTCGTTATTTATTTCATTCAAAATTAGCAATATCTGTAAATTTACATAGGCTTAGCCCACAACAAGTTATTGATGCTGCAGTTAGTATGAATGCACCATTAAACTCTATTGAAGGTTTTTTTAGACAACTTATTTGGCGAGAGTACGTTAAACATATTCATGATATTACTGATGGTTTTAGAACTTTAGATTGCTACGATATAAAAACAGACCAACCAAATTATCTAAATCAAAATAATCCTTTACCTCCAGCATACTGGGGGGTAAAAACTGGATTAAATTGTTTAGATAATGTAACGAATTCTGTTCTTGACGAAGGTTGGACACATCATATTCCTAGATTAATGATTTTGAGTAATTTTGCTAGTTTACTTGATATTAATCCTCGAGAGTTAACCACTTGGTTCCATGAGGCTTTCATTGACGCCTATGACTGGGTAGTAGAACCGAATGTTTTGGGTATGGGTACATATTCTCTAGGCCCAGTAATGATGACCAAGCCTTATGTCTCTGGCACCCCCTATATCAATAAAATGTCAGATTATTGTGAATCTTGTAAATTTAATCCAAAGAAAAATTGTAAAGTTTCAAGTCTTTATTGGGCATTTTTAGAAAGACATAAAGATGCATTTACAGACAATATTAGGATGGCTATGCCACTAAGAAATCTAGAAAAACGTAATGATGAAAGAAAATTAGAAGATTCGCGCACTTATCAGGAAATAATAAATAAGCTTCTAGATGGTAAATTAATCGAAGTAAATTAAGTGTAAATTATCATTCTAACTTGAGCAAGAAAGCATTGAACAACCTACTCGATGTCTAGCCCAATCGGGACGTTTTTGAAACCATTTCTCTTCAAATTTATGTTGTTCTTCATAAGGCATTTTTAGTAATTCATAGAGTTCTATGGCAACAGAATAGTCTTCTTTTTCAGCAGCATCGATTGCTAACTGAGACATCCAATTTCTTAGAACATATTTTGGATTAGATCTTTTCATTTTTTCTTGATCTGGTTTTCCATCGACTCTAGACCACCACTTCTCAAGCCAATTATTCCATTCAATTTCGGGAATCTCGTTTTCATCATAAAATGCAAATTTTAAATGATCGATTTTTGGTTCTTTAATCGAAGATAATAATCTGAAAAATATTGTCATATCTGTTTCAACCTTCTGTAAAATTGAAGTTAATTCAATAATTATTTCTTCGTCCCCAGACTCAAATTTGCTAAAACCAAGTTTATCTGACCACATTTCATTGTTATATTTTTCATAGGATTTATAATAAAATTCTAGAGCACTATACAACTTTTCTGAATCATTCATCAAGGGACTTATGGACTCTAATAGACGAGCAAAATTCCAAGCTCCAATTTGTGCTTGGTGTCCAAAGCGGTATCTTTTTGTTCTCGCATCGGTTGTATTTGGGGTCCAATCGGGATCAAAATCTTCTATCCATCCATAAGGACCATAATCGATAGTTAATCCATGGATAGACATATTGTCTGTATTCATTACACCATGAACAAATCCTACTCGCATCCAATGAGCAATCATTGATGCAGTTTCATCTGCTATTTGTTTTAACCAATCAATGATACCCTCATCATCATCAATACAATGATTGGGGAAATGATGCTTGATTGTATAATCAACTAGTGTTTGAAGGGTCTCATAATCTCCTGTCATTGAGTGAATTTGAAAGCTTCCAAATCGAAGGAAACTTTCCGCTACTCTACAAACAATCGCTCCTGGTTCTGGAGATGGTCTTCCATCATACATGATGTCGCGAATAACATTTTCACCAGTAGTTACCATGGATAATGCACGGGTTGTAGGTACACCAAGATGGAACATAGCCTCACTACAAAGGAATTCTCTTATTGATGATCTTAGTACTGCTTTTCCATCAGAAAATCTTGAATAAGGTGTTGCTCCTGAACCTTTGAGTTGTAATTCTAATATTTTTTTACCAGTATTCACTTCACCTAATGTAATAGCCCTACCATCACCAAGTTGGCCTGCCCAATTTCCGAATTGATGACCTCCGTATCTTTGAGCATAAGGGTCCATTCCATTGGAAATTTTTTTTCCACCTAGAATTTCATTATCTACTGGTTCTAATCCTAAATCACTAGCAATTTCTGTTGACCAAAGTCTAAGAATCGGAGTTGGTGTAGGAGTTGGAGTCACTCTAGACCAACAAACCCCCGGTACTTGTCTAGATTTACCACCAATTTCATCATCGCCGGGTGTTTCATCAAGAAATCGGCTAACCCAATTCAATGAAATTAACGACTTCTTTTTCATATGATTTTTTCACTCTCGACTTATTGATTTCAGAAGATGATTTACAATTTTTAAGCGGATATTCTAATTGAACCATCCTCATAGTAAATTTGGATATCATTAGGTATTTTTCTAGTTAATGCAGAAAGGGCTTCATAAATTTCTTCTTGTTTAACATTAAATGCCTTTGCAGCTTTTGGAGTAGACCAAGGTACGTTTTCGAAATCTGATTTACATAACCAGAGATATAATTTTGATTCTAATTTGGTAAGGTCACTTAATGCCATCTGACTCATTAGCCCCTATGGGTGGGGACGATTAAATCTTGTTAATCAAACTAGTAATTTAGTAATACAAGTTTCAGCATCAATTTCATCATCTAATAGTGATTTTAATGTTGAAATAAAATGATTATCTTTCCCCATTTCAGCTAATTTCTTATGGAAAATATATGTTGCATTTACTCCTTCAGATACCATATGCATTTCTGCCCTAGCTTCCTTTAAATTAAGTCCCGAACCTAGCTTTTCTCCAAGTGTACGATTTCTACCGTAAGGAGATGCTGCAGTTACATAAAGATCTCCAATACCTGCTGGTCCAAATGCTGTTGAAGATTTTGCGCCCATCTCTGAAAGCAGTAAACAACCTTCTGAAAACCCTTTAGCAAAAATAGCGGCTTTTAGATTATCTCCTCCCTTATTTGTAACATTTTTGAGCCCATCAGAGATTCCACAGGCAACTGCAACTATATTTTTGTAAGCCCCCCATAACTCTGCTCCAATTGGATCATCTGTTGCTTCAAGTAATAGATGTTCTGTGGTTAACCTTTGAACTAATTTTTTTGCAATTAACTGATCTTCACAAGCAATTAGAGCGGTAGTGATAACACCTTTAGCCACTTCTGGTGCTATTGTTGGCCCCGTCATTACTGCAACTGGATTTAATTTATTTTCAGCACGTAATAATTGCACTATATTTTCTGATATTGATCCTCCTTCCGGAGTAAATCCTTTCGCTAAATCAATTAAAACATGACTTGGACGGAGAAATGGAATTAAATCCTTAACAACGTCAATAATCACTGATGATGGAAGGGCTAATACAACTATCTCCGCGTTCTCTAGACATTCCTCAATTCTCATTGTAGTATAAATTTCTGATAGCTCAATCTCAGGTAAATATTTTTCATTTATCGATTTAGAAGTAATAGATTCATACACCTCATTTTCTATTGTCCAGCCGGAAATTTCATGTTTTGCATCCATCCATGTTTTGGCTAATGCGGTCCCCCAATTGCCTAGTCCTAATATTGCTATCTTTGACATCTGAGAGGGGGATGGTCTTACTTTTAGTTATGGATATTGTCATTAATTTGGATACTTTTTTACGAATTAGCGAGTGTAATTGTTTTGACCATGGAACGCGTCGCTATGTTCAAGCAGGGGTAGCCGAGCTTGGTCAAAGGCGCTGGGTTTAGGTCCCAGTCCGTAATGGTTCGCAGGTTCAAATCCTGCCCCCTGCATTAAAATTTCAATATTCTCGAACAAAAACATTGATTTATATATAATAGCACAGTATAGTTGGTTAGTGAACTAAATTGGAATGCAATATTGATGCTAGAGGTAAAGCTGTAAGATTAAAATTAGGAATTTTAGCAGTATTTGCAGGTATAGTTCTCTCATCAGTAATATTTTTTATAAATATAGACATGGATTGGATTTGGATTTTTCCTGCTGGAGCCATAGGCGGCGGTTTATTTTCAATATTTGAAGGATGGACTGGATGGTGTGTTGTAAGAGCAATGGGATTTAAAACACCAATTTGATTTTAAATATCAAAATTTTTGCTCTTTAGATTTGAGTATTTTTTCTGGTAATGTCGATTAAAATTTTTTATCATTATGATAAATAATGATATGAATATGACCTTACTACGGTTTGGATTTGGAACTATGGAAGCCGACAATTTTGATGATGGCGATGAAAATGAGCATATTGTTCCAGATTATAATAATGATAAGAAAATTAGTACTGATGAATTGCAGGAATATTTTGACGAAGATGATGATGGGATAATTACCACCGAGGAATTTATTGAAAAAATTGAGGATAAAATCGATAAAGAAATTGAAACAATTCGAAATAAAAGATTAGTTAAGAAGACCAAAAGATTACTTTCAGGAATAGAAGATTATACTTTATTTGTTGGAATCGCATTCACAGTAATATATTTCGGAATGTTATTGACAATGAGCAGTGCAGTTTTAGGTGATTCAGCAAGTGTCGATCATGCTCTTTCTGAGACTTTATTAGATACTGGAGAAGTATGTGATTTAATTGAAGATGCTCCTTGGTTGAATATTTATTCTGATAATGATCGTCAAGTAATGGTTGTTGAATCTTATAACTTGAATTTAACGAAAACATATGAATTACAATGGGAAAGAACCACGTTAGAGAATGGGTTATTAGGTTCGGGAGAAATCACAGAATATGATGAAAATTTTAACCTCACTAGGAAAGCCGAGATTCCATTTGGTAAAGATTGGCATGAGGGTGAGTACAAATTTGTTGCAGAATTATTTGAATCAGAGAATTCAATAGAAACCAAGGTCTCAGATTCAGAATCTAATGAGAATACAAATAATTCGAGTACTAAAGATAATGGGACATCTTCGAATGAAGGAAATGGAACAAATAACACCCCTATCATTTTAAATGGTATTAATTCTAATCCAAAGGTTGAAATCATCAAGCATTCGAATGAAACAATTATGGTTGCTTTAGATAATGTTGAATTTAAACTAGAAATGGAAGCAGTTTCGGGAAGTTTATTTCCCTGGGTGGAAAGTGAAACTCAACTGTCTGCCAAAGTAACAGATGCAGGTGCTAGGGTCTGTTGGGGTACGCAAGATCTTGGAAATTGGGCTTGGGGCCTTATGGGTGCAGAATTAGGAGGAGGAAGAGAAACGGCAATGCTTACAGGAGGTTCAGCAGGGATTCCAGCATGGTGGATGGCTTTTGTATCATTATCATTATCAGTAATTACTTTATTTATTTTATATCCTTTAATTTACAAAGTTTATCATCAAGATGCCGATGACAAATTAACAAATGAACAAATTGAAAGAGTTGTCGAACTTTCTTTGAAATATTGTGCTAAAAAATTGAAAATAGATATAGAATGGGACATATTTAAATTTAAAGTTAAAGAACTCTCAATTGATGTTTTAGTTGCCTACAGAACTACAAACTCAACTATAGCCTCAAAAATAGATGTTAGGGCAGAAATCTTGAAAGAAATTCTAAACGAGTTTGGAATTTTCAGAGTTTTTAAGCCAGTCTTACTAGTAGTGAAACCAGTTGGAGAAATCACAGGAGTAGACTTTGAACATTTAACTAAAGGTGGTTTAGAAAATTTTGAACCAGATACAATAGATTCAGAAAAACTAGTTGAAGATTATACAGATTTCTTTAGAGATTTACATGATTTAAGTAAGATTGAAGATACAATTAGAGATTCATTGCATAATTTTTTCAAGATAAGAAATATGACCGATAGAGGTACTGCAGTTCTTTCTGACGATCATGCTGTCTTTGTGAGAGTTATTTATCGTCCAAATCAACGTCTTGCTTTTTTCAGATTTAAGCAAAGTTCTACAACTATCGAAGAACAACTTAGAGAACAATTAGAAAGAGAATTAGGATCACAACTAGCAGATAGAGAATTAATTATTAGTGCAAGAAATGAAATTGCAACACTTTCGGATCGTTCACAAGCCGGAAGAATAGAAACTAGTGAAGGAACCAAAGGTAGAGTTGCAGCAGTCGCTAGACAAGACGGTTTTGCGGGAAGAGTACTGCAGACCAAATTCTTTGGGGATATGCTTTCTACAGTAGAATATACTGCACAAGAGAAAAGAGAATTTATCAATAAATGGGGCTTTTGGGGTTTGATTGTATTTGTTTGGATTCCATTTATGGCTTCTGGAGTATTAGTTGGCGCCGTACTTGGCATGTTATCGAGAATGAAGTTTGATAGGGTTTTGTGGGCAACATTAATTGGTGGTTCAGCGGCTTCAATTACTTGGGCATATACTGCAGAGGGAATTGTAACATTTATGCATAAATTTAGACTTGAAGCGATAATTCCTATCGCAATAATCGTATTTATTGGTATGGCAGTCTTACACTTAAGATCTACAAGAGCTAGAAGGCAAACTGAATTATTCGAAGATACAATGCTAGAATTATTTAAATCTGATATTGAATCCAAATATGGATAGAATTTTTACCTTTTCGCATTTTTAGGTCTAAAAACCTCAAGAACCTCTTTTTTTGTTTCTATGTATGGGCCCCCAATTAAATCGATACAATATGGAATTGCTGAAAAGATTTCATCTATAGTTTCTCTAATTGCTTTTGGTTGACCGGGAAGATTAATGATTAATGAGTTACCACGAATTACCCCCACTTGTCTACTTAATATTGCAGTTGGAACATATTTAAGAGATATTGATCTCATTAATTCTCCAAAACCTGGTAATTCTTTATCTGCAATAGAAATTGTAGCATCGGGAGTAACATCTCTTTTTGTTGGACCCGTACCCCCAGTTGTTACAACCAAAGAACAATTTTTTTCATCCGTAAGTGTAATTATACATTTTTCAATTTCAGATTGAACATCAGGGATTATTATTGAGAAACTTGACCAAGAAGAATCAAAAATTTCTGATAAAAACTCTATAATTTTTGGTCCACCTTCATCAATATATGTTCCATTGAAAGCACGATCAGAAACAGTAATGATTCCAATATTTACATGCTCCCCAATACTATTTTTATTTCCTCCACTATGCTTTTTAAAATCCACAATAACACCTCTATTTTGGCTCTGTTTTTTCACTTGATTCGAATACCATATCATCTAATTGAACACCCTCATCATCATTAACTAGTTCTTCTTTACATTCTAAATCTTCATCGATATCAAGTATACTTTTCACATGCTCAAATGTCTTTTTTAGAGGAACTAAATGTACTAAAGGATCACCAGTTCTGGTTAACGGAATTGTTGCGATACTAACTATTATTCCATTACATGGTGCAAAGATATCATTAGTTTTATGTCCAAACGGATCTGTAATTTGAGCAATTAATTGATTTTCTTCTACTAATTCACCGATTCCAATCAAACAATGTAGTAATCCGCCAGATGGAGCTCTAATCCATCTTGATTTTCGTACTAATACACGGAAATTTGGTTCCTTTATTTCTCCATCAATCATTTCTAAATATCTTAAAACATTTAGAACTCCAGCTAAACCATCTTCTACATTTTTAATTTGAAATGAATTTGAAGAACCTGTTTCAAGTAAAATAGAAGGGCATCCGTAATCCGTAGATTCTCTCCTAATAGTTCCTTCAGAACCTAAAGAATGTAATACAATATTACTGCCGAATGCCTTTGCTAAATTTTTACAGACCTCATTATCAAAATTAGTTCTAACATGATTTAAATTAATTCTAGTTCCTGGTGCAGTATGAATATCAATTAGATAATCCGATTTTGGAATAATGGAAGAAAATAGTTTATGCGCTAATCTTTGGGAATGATTCCCATTAGGCCTTCCTGGAAATTGGCGATTCAAATCTCTCCCATCAGTTGTTCTACGCTGTCTAAGTAATACAGATTCAGGATTAGCAATTGGAATCAGAATTAATGTGCCCTTTAATTTATTCACATCAATAAAATCATCTTCATTATTTGGAATATGATCATATCCATGAATAAGGAAATGTAGAATACTAACACCATTTAATTCATCTCCGTGTATTGCAGAAGTAATAGACACAGTTGGCCCTTCATTCAATCCATGGAAAATAAAACAAGGAATTTCTAATTTTCGTCCCAAGGGATCAATTCCAACTTGAATTACAGTTTCAATACGTGAACCTGCTTCAATCAGTTCTCCATTAAATTCAAATTTTTTTCTGGGATTACTTCCCGAAACCATGTATAGCCCAAGACCTATTACATTTTCTCTTTTGCTGATATAAGGTTTAACAACTCCTTTTGATTTGGCTCTATAAGGGAGAGATAGTTATGGCTCAAATCAAGATTCAGACTCCAGATGATTGGCATTTACATTTTCGTGATGGAGACATGTTAAATGAAACTGTACCTGCAACGGCGCGTTGCTTTAACAGAGCAATTGTCATGCCAAATCTAGTACCTCCTATTACTAATGCTAAAATGATTGAAGAATATAGAAAACGTATCTTAGCAGCACGTCCAGAAGGAAGTAAATTTGAGCCGTTAATGACATTATATCTTACCAACGAAACAACTCGTGAAGATATCATTTTAGCCAAAGAAGTAGGTACAGTAGCTGCTAAGTTATATCCAGCAGGTGCAACCACAAATTCAGATGCAGCAGTTAAATCATTAGAACCAATATTCCCTATTTTTGAGGAAATGCAGAAACAAGGTATGTTACTGTTAATTCACGGTGAGGTTACAGATGATCATGTTGATATCTTCGATAGAGAGAAAGAATTCATTGATAGACATCTGACTCGAATTGTAACAACATTTCCAGAACTTAAAATTGTTTTTGAACATATCACTACTAAAGATGCTGTAGATTTTGTAGTGTCATCTAACGACAATGTTGCAGCAACTATTACTCCTCAACACCTGTTACTAAATCGAAATGATATGTTAGTAGGAGGTATAAGACCACATAATTATTGCTTACCTGTATTAAAGCGTAACATCCATCAACAAGCACTAAGAAAAGTTGTCGCAACAGGAAATAAGAAGTTCTTCTTAGGAACAGATTCTGCTCCCCATGAAAAAGATATGAAAGAATCAGCTTGTGGCTGCGCTGGTTGTTACAGTGCTTGGAGTGCAATTGAATTATATACCCATGTTTTTGATGAGTTAGATGCCTTGGATAAACTCGAAGGCTTTGCTTCCCATTATGGTGCTGATTTTTACGGCTTACCTAGAAATGAAGGAACAATAACATTGGTGAAAGAGGATTGGACAATTCCAGAGCAGATAATTCTACCAAATGGTAATCCAATAGTTCCATTTTTTGCAGGTCAGAACTGTACTTGGAAATTAATCGATTAATTATTTAAAAATTGTAAATTTTACTATATTTTTCATTAATATAATTCAAAAATGGTTCAGAGGATGGAGGAGTTCCAGTCGCTTTCTCAATTAAATCCGAGGGGTGATATAATCTTCCTTTTTCATGAATATTTTTTCTTAACCAATCTAAAATTGGAAGCCAATTTCCTTCTTCAATCATTTGATTAACATTTCCAAATTCATTTTTCATTTTATCAAATAATTGTGCTGCATATAAATTTCCAAGAGTATAAGTTGGGAAATAACCAAATGCACCCATCGACCAATGAATATCTTGTAGCACACCTTTTGTATCATTTTCAACATTTAATCCAAACCACTCCTTGAACATACTATTCCATACTTTGGGTAAATCATTTACTTCTAAATCCCCGTTAAATAATTGTTTTTCAATTTCATATCTTAAAATAATATGTAAATTATATGTTACTTCATCTGCTTCAACCCTAATGAATGAGGGTTCAACTTGATTTGCAATCAAGTTCATTTGAGCAGCATCAATATCTTTCGGGAAATCGGGGAACTCTTCTTTGAAAATTGGTAATGTAAATTTCCAAAATTCTTCAGTTCTTCCAATCTGATTTTCCCATAATCTAGATTGGGACTCATGAATACCTAATGAGATTGCAGTTCCTCTAGGGGTTAATGCGAATTCGTCAGGTAAACCTTGTTCGTATAGGCCATGGCCAGTTTCATGCATAACCGCATAAAGACATGAAAAAGGATCATCTTCGTCATATCTTGTAGTAATTCTTGTATCTCCAGTTGAAATAGAGATTGAAAACGGATGGGCTGAAATATCCATTCTTCCTGAATTAAAATCAAAGCCCATTTGTTCTGAGACCTTTAAACAAAAAGCTTCTTGCTTTGGTATCGGAAAAGTCATATCTAAATCAGCAATTTCCTGTTTTTCAGCGGCTAAGATTTTTTCTAGAACTTCGATTAATCCCGATTTTAATTTAGCGAACAAGGGGTCTAAATAATCGACAGTTAAACCTACTTCATAATCATCTAATAATGTGTCATATGCGGTTTTTTCGTTTCCGAGATAACTTACTTTTTCTCTAGCAAGTTCTACCAATTCTGTTAATATTGGCGCATACATATTAAAATCATTATTTTCTCTAGCTTTAGCCCAAATCCCCATTGCTTTTGAGCGTGTTTTTGTTAACCTTTCAATAAATTCAACAGGTAGTTTAGTTGCCTTATCATATGTTCTTCTAATCTCTAAAACATTTGTTCTTTGATCCTCATCTAGCTCATCTAAATTTTCTTCTAAATTTGAAATCAGTTCACCCATTTTTTTACTGGTAATTGTTTCATGTGCACGTCCTGATAACCAAGCTAATGTTTCTGCTCTAGCCTTTGCACCATTCGGTGGCATCATCACAGACTGATCCCAATTCAATTGACTTTGAATAGCTTGAATTCTTGAATATGTGCTAACTTCTTGTATAAATTGTTCGTAACTCATCTTTCCGTCCCAACCTTGCCAGAAAAAACAGAATATTGAGTATTTGCTTTTTTCTTTAAGCATTTAATACAATAATTCAAACATAAGATTTATTTGGCCTATATGTGGAGAGGAACTTAAAAGATATTTTGGATGGTGAAATTATTGAAGATAAAAAAACTTCACAAATGAAAAACTTTGATAATTTTCTGAATATTGCAGCGAAAACAGTTGTGAATATTTGTATGGAAATTAGGCGTCATGAATCAGTTTTAGTTATTGCCGACCCTTCAACTAGTGAAATTGGACAAGAACTTTACAAAGTTGCATCTGAAATTTCGGATAATGTTTTGTTGGTAATTATGCCATTTACAAGACATCATGGTGATGAGCCACCCGCTTCAGTTGCTGAGTTAATGAGAACTCAGAATGTTGTATTAGCGCCTACAAAATTTAGTATCACACATACTAAAGCTAGAATTCAAGCATGCAAGGATGGTGCTAGAATAGCAACTATGCCCGGAATTACTTCAGAATTATTTGCCAGTGGAGGTATGCTTGCAGATTTTAATGAAATTAGGGAAACCATCAGTAGAGTTGGAGTTCATCTCCGTAGAAAAAGAAATATTAGAGTAACTTCACCTGAGGGAACTGATATTAGATTTGATATAGATCCTAAAAAATGGAATCGAGAAGATAGTGGAATTTGTAATAGACCAGGTATGGTAACAAATTTACCAGCGGGTAAAATTTTCAATAATTTAATTGAAGGAACAGCTAAAGGAGATTTGTATATTGACGGTAGCTTTGACTCAATGATTCTTAGTGAGCCTCTGAGATTTAAGGTCAATGATGGTATTGCTACAGATATTAAAGGTGGACCGGAAGCTCAAAGAGT
>Ga0310343_10001523_pt1 | contig 11909 bp, 12 predicted proteins | sample HC15DNA2025_MG_FD_203519 | JGI IMG/M metagenome (GOLD analysis project Ga0310343, IMG submission 203519) | Marine microbial communities from station ALOHA, North Pacific Subtropical Gyre - HC15-DNA-20-25_MG | ecosystem: Environmental > Aquatic > Marine > Oceanic | place: Pacific Ocean: North... | reverse complement strand
ATACAATACTGTAAAAAGCAACGGTGAGACAGAACAACTCAAAGACAGCCCTGACACAATAATTAACACAAGTTGTGAACATATAGGAAACTTTGATAGTTGGTATGCTAAGTTACCGACAGGAAAACTTGTAATACTGCAAAGTAATAATTATTTTGATATATCTGAACATGTTAATTGTGTTCACGACATAAGTCAGTTTGAACAAATGACACCTATGCAGGAAGTTTACTTTACAGGTGAATTAAAATTAGAAAAATACACAAGGTACATGAGAATTGGACGTAAATAATTTAACACTTAGACAACTGCAACAAGAAAGTGCTAGAGCTTTAGCAACAATGCAGGCTACTAATAACAACATATACCAGTTTAACAAGCAGGCTCATCATAATAGTCATAATTGGTACGCCGCTGTTATCCGTTGGTACGTTGATAAATATGGAGGGTTACCTAGTCAAACTGGACCTGGCAAAGATATAATAATGGTGTATGATGGAGTATGAATACGCAAGAATTGATTTGAGTAAAACTAATTATAAAGTGCTACCAGAAAATCAATTTAGAATTTTAAGTCAATGGAATTACGATGAACTTATGCAAATTTTTTCAAAATATTGTGCGTATAAAAAATTTGGAAGTGTATTACCTTTGTGGTATGAAGATTTTGCATCTGAAAATACAAAAGTTTTTGGATATTACCAAAATAATAAATTAATTGCTTGGAGTTTAATGCTTGAATATCCAAGTGCAAAATGTATTACTGCTGATCAGTTTGCATGGGATTATGAAAATCCCAGTCTTAGGTTGGGTATAAAATCAATGAAAAGTGAGTGTGCATATTACAAAGACAAGGGATACAACTATATTTACATTCACGGCGCTGACGAATATAAAAAACAATTTGATGGTTTTGAAATAATAGGACCTTGGAATGGCTAGATTACATGCTTTTGGTTGTAGCCATACGTTTGGCCAAGGAATTACAAAACAAGATTGGCCTCCAGACATGTTATCAAAAACAATAAATCCTAGCAAGTATTCTTGGGCTGCTAAACTCGCAAAATCTATTAATTTTGAGTTAATTAATCATGCAGTCCCGGGCAGTAGCAATCATGGAATACTTAACCAAGTCAAAAAAGCTACTGATCCTAACTTCCCTCATGTGGAATTTATAAACAGAGAACCACTACCACAGCTTAAAGCTAATTCTGGTGATATTGCCGCAATTTTATTCACTTATTATAATAGATCTATTTACTATACTAATGATGGATCTTGCGATCAAATTCTAACTCCAGATCCAAACATATTTACAAATTGGACAAAAAAGTCAAAAAGTTTTTTTAAGTTATTCGGTGAGCATCATGTCGAACAAATAAGTTTATATGATATAGAACACACATACTTATATTTAAAAAATATGAATATTCCGTTTATAGCAATGTTTATTCACCCTATATCATCTACACATAAATCATCTGTAATAAAACAAATGGTTTTAGATGCAGACTATCCTATACACAATATTGTATATAAAGAATTCCGTCATAAACAAAGATTTGGTTCAGATGGAGATCATTGGTCTACACTTATACATATAGAAATTGCTAAGTTAGCTGAACAAAAAATTCAACCATTGATAACAGCATTATAATATTCAGGATCCCAGTTTTTATAATAATCCTTCTTTAATAAAATTCGTCTAGCTGTGTTAATTTTTTCTAATGGTTGCAAAAGTATTAATGCCCAAGTGCCTTGATTCAAAATATAATTATCAACCATTTCTATATTCGAAGGATGATCTTCTAATGCAAGATAACCCCTTTCAGCTAAAAATGATTCATTGCATTTTTTTGTAACTTCGCTTAATTCTTCTGATGAAATATTTTCAGGTTCAGTGCCTAACACAATAACTTCTTTTTTCTTAGGCCAATGGTATGTAAAATTTTCCAGTTCTGCACGGAAATAATCTTTCATTGATATATCAAATTTACCAGATTGTAGATGTTGAGTGACAACTTTTCCTTCTACCCATGCTTGTTTAGCAAATGGACAAGCAGGTAAGTTATTAAACTCTTTTAAGTTGTTGCTTAACCTATCAGTGATCCAATTGCCAATATCAGATTCCATAGTCAATTTGACCACCTTTCCTTTTGATATCTAGCGTTAGACAATGCCATCCGCCGTCCCAAAAGAATCTATGTCGTAAAGGACACACTATAGGTTCAATTTGTCTTTCTTTTAGACTATTTAAAAGATGTGGAGTATCTGTATTTACAACGACATGCCTCTCATCTAGTACCAAACAGTTTACATCAAAAATGGTTTCTTCAACCATACCAGTCCAATTTGGCAAGAAGCTTTCTACAAAATACGTAAACTCGTCATTATTTTCTTCGCCAGGCACCCACCATTTTCCTTCGTTTTTATGCTTTAACATACGCCAGTTTCTTACTTTACTCCAGTTCGGATCCTCAAACCAGATTATATCCCAACCTTTAAAAATGTCTTTATATGGTGTAAGGTCTCGTGTAGCGATAACAAGCCCTGGCTTAATAACACTAAACACTGCATCGTTATGACCGCCAATAAATATTTCTTTATAGTTAAAGTTAGGATATTCTATACTTAAAAAGTCATCAACTACTGTAGGTACTTGCCAAGTATCAACAAGACAAGTTTTTCCTATTCTTGTTAAATTAGGACTGCAAAAAGATCCTAGTTTGTCTTTTGATCTTGTTTTTTTGATATTTTTTGGTGTGACAGGCTTATTACTACGCTTTAATAAATTTTTTATATTTTGATCACTCCTAGTAAACATGTAGTCTTTTTCTTCGATACAAATGTCTACATTGTCTTTGCCAAACCACTCGTAAAACTTAGGCAGCATACTTTTTGTTGCAAAAGTCCAAGGATCTGTTGCAAGTATTTTGTCGCCCATTACTATACAATCATCTCTTGGCTGTAAAGGAGGATTAGGTATAAGATTACCTTTTATGCCACTATAGTATAGTGAATAATCGTGTCTGCTTCTATCTTCTCCAGCATTACGTTTATAACCAAGTTCACCCTTGTCATTTACGTATTCCATTATGCTATCTTTGTATCCTAATTCTTTTGCACTTGCTTGATATACTTTTATGTTATGACTTTTCATAGTATGTATAAAGTTGTCAATATCTTCTTGTGTCTCATCAAAGATACGTTTTAAAGCATCTCTTGCTCTTACTTCTTTTACGTCATCAAAAAAACTACTGTCGTAAATGCTTCCTACAAGTAGTTCTTGCAAAGGTTGAAATTCGTCCCAACTGTTTACTTTATTCATCTGGATAATCCCTATATAAAAAATGCTGTATAGTTTTCATGTCAACCATACTGTTAAATGATACATGGTGTTTTTCTATGTTGTTGTCATTATGTATGACATTTGTCATTGCATCATCTAAGTCTTGCATAGAATTGAACTCCATGTCTATGCGAAATTCTGGCATGTCCATACTTCTAAAACCTAATTTCATTCTAGTAATACGATATGACTGTAGAGTAGGTAGTGCATTTAAAAAATTTTTCATGTTAGTAACAAATTGCTTAGGATTACTACCCTCAATTATGTCAGCATAGATAGTGTATATGTTCATAAACCGTTAATTCTTTATTAGTTAGCAATAAATATTTATGTGCGTATATTATGATTTGCAAAGATTTTGGCATGATAATAGAAGAAATTTAATGTACAAGTATAAAGACATAAGAGCAATACACTTAGAAGTAACACAAAATTGCCAAGCCGCATGTCCTATGTGTGATAGAAATATGAATGGTGAGGGAATTAATCCACACATAAATTTAGACGAGCTGTCATTAGAAGACTGTAAAAAAATTTTTAGTCCTGCATTCATATCTCAGTTAAAAACAATGTACATGTGCGGCAACTTAGGAGATCCAATTATTGCACAAGATACATTAGAGATATTCCGTTATTTTAGAGAAAATAATTCTAACATGTGGCTAAGTATGAATACTAACGGTGGAGCAAGAGATGAAAACTGGTGGATGGAATTGGCACAAATTTTTGCTGGTAGTGGTGCTGTTATCTTTAGCGTTGATGGCTTACGATCTACAAATCACTTATACCGCCAAGGCGTTGTTTGGGACAACGTTGAACGCTCCATGAAAGCATTTGTAAAAGGTGGTGGTAGAGCAAGATGGGATTTTTTAATTTTTGAACATAATCAACACCAAGTTGAAGAAGCAGAAGCTTTAAGTAAAGAATGGGGATTTGAAAAATTTGTTGCAAAAAAGACAGGTAGATTTATAACGCAAGATTCTAAAAAGAAAGAAACACATCAAGCCAAAGACCGCAAAGGCAAAGATACAGCAGAGCTCAAAAAACCTGACGAAAAATACCAAAATAAAGCATTGAGTAAACAAGATAAAATTATTGAAAAATATGGATCAATGGATGCTTATTATGACGCGGCTCCAATTGTATGTAAAGTTAAAAAAGAAAATAGTTTATTCATTACTGCTGAAGGATTAGCATTGCCTTGTTGTTGGACCGCTGGTCGTATGTATAAATGGTGGCATAAAGATCCTTATATAGAACAAATTTGGACACATATAGATATAGCTGGGGGCAAAAACGCTATAGATGCAAGGAATGGATTGAAGGAAGTTTTTAACACGGGTATTTTTGACACTATAGAACGAAGCTGGAAATATGAAAGTTGTAGTTTAGGAAAACTTAAAGTGTGTGCTATGAAATGTGGTGCAGAGTTTGATCCTTTTGCAGAGCAATTTAAATGAAAAAAATTATTAACAAGAGATTACCTAATGTCAGAACATTATAGTCAACCGCGTACATTACAAATGGAAATAAGTTCCAACTGCAATCTTAATTGTTTAGGTTGTTGTAGGACTGATTGGACAAGTTTTGATATGAAAGGAGATCCCAGGATACCTAAAAACATGTATCTGACACTAGATATATTTAAACAAATTATAGAAAGCCCTGTAAGTATAGGTCTTGAAGAAGTACAGTTTTGTGGAACAGTTGATGATCCTTTAGTGCATCCTGATTTTATAGATATGGTCAAATTTCTTGCAAACAAAAAGATAAGAACACTTGTACATACAAATGCAAGTCTCCGAACCCCTGATTATTTTAAAACTCTTGGCGATACTATATATGGCAAAGTACAGTTTAGCATAGATGGTTTAGAAAACACAAATCATCTGTATCGTAGAGGATCTAACTTTCAAAAAATTATGGAAAATGCAAAGGCATATATTGCAACTGGGGCAAATGCACAATGGCAATATATAGAATTTCCTTGGAATGAATCAGATACTGAGAAAGCTAGACAATTAGCTCGAGATATGGGATTCCGAACATTTAAATGCCGTAGAGATAGATCAAGTACACCTACTCCAGGACAATACAAAGAGCATATTTCCTGGCATCTCCGACAAGTTAAAATGACTTGGGAAGAATATAAAGCAACAAAAGAAAAAAATATACACAACGAATCGATAGAGTGTTTTTCTAGAGAAGACGGAATGTATTTTATTAGTTACGACAGTAAAGTTTGGCCTTGTTGTTTTTTACGGAATGCTGATTTTCAACAATCAGGTACGTACAAAGAACATTACGATAGGTACAATCTAAACTACGGAGAAAATTGGAATAGCCTAAAACACTATTCTTTTCAGGATATAGTTGAAAATAGGTTTTATTCTGAAGATTTAGTCGATAGTTGGGAAAGTAAATCACACGGACTTGGTCCTAAAGATCGACTTATACGTTGTACATCAACTTGTTCAAAGTCTAATAAGTGTGCTCGTCCTATTGGAAATTTTAAGGTTGAAGTACTCTAAGTAATGGACGCACACCTACAGGCTTTCCTGCTTTAGTTGCTAGATGTATTGCTTTGGTGGGCTGTAAATCAAAATCCTTACAAACTTGTGCATAGGTCTTCTCATATTTTTTCCAAAAATATTCAGGACCTAATTCTTGCATGTATTTTATACCCATACTGACAAGGCTTTGGCAGTTCATATTAAAATCATTCATAATTGTAATTGCACCTTGTGGACGTTGACGTGTAAATCTAAGTGCGATACGATTACCGCCTAACCCGCCTTTGCTCAAACTTATGCAGAAAGTTTTTATTGCTGGGTGTGAAAAATTAAAAGTTATGTCTCTACAACATGTAACCCAAGCTCCGTCTATGTGTACAGGGATATTTTTTTCTAAGCAAATATCTAAGATTTTCTGCATTTGTGGATGGACGTCACCGCCATAAGGAAATGGCATAGCAATTATAAGTTCTCTGTTAGCATCGAGTGTATCTACTGTAACGTATTCAATATTTGGATTTAGCCTCCAATGGTACTTGTAATCATTTTCTAATATCTGAATACCATTAGTTCCACATCTTTGATAGAGGTCGTCTATGTATTGTGTACAACCTACACAGATATCTTTGTATTCGTAGTCTTTATATCCAGAAATGTTGTTAAGTGTATGTTCATCTAAATATTGTATAAATGTGTTTTTGAACTCATCAAACAAATCTCCGTTGTGTACAGGATTATCTATGTAAAATCTATCATAAAATTTGTTTATAGAACTATCGTACATTGGTTGTGGCCTTTCATACTGTAACCAATCTGCTGTATATTGTCTATCTACGCTATCTCTCATGAATATATTTATAAGTAAAGTACGCATATAAATAGAGTTATGAAACCTTGCATATTGCCCTGGATAAATTTCAGCACAACAACTTTTGGTCGACCTCGTGTATGTGGGTATAGTGATGACGCTACACTCAAAAAAGTAAATGTGAAGTTAAAAGATAGTGATGTATCTACAGAATTTAATAACGAATACTTTAAAGAAATACGTAGAGACTTTTTAAAAGGCGAATGGCCCGAAAACTGTAAGCGTTGCAAATACGTTGAAAGTTTAGATGGTGTCAGTAAACGTATGGATGAAAACGGATTTTGGTACAACAAGTACAAGCATCTAATTGAACAAACAAAAGAAGACGGATCTGTTACGTATGATCCTCCGCACATTGATGTTCGTACAGGAACTATTTGTAATCTTAAATGTATACATTGCGGTACAGGAGCAAGTAGTAAATGGAATGAAGATAAACATCTTATTGGAAAATACGAAAATGTGCAAGATATCCAAATAAGCAACAAGTGGGTAGAACAAGAACATAATTTTTGGAATCATTTGCGAAGCAAATGGCATGAAACTAAAAGATATAATTTTTTAGGAGGGGAAAGTTTTGCAAACAAAAGACATAACGAATTTTTAAAAGATTTATCAGAAACAGAATATGCCCATAAAGTAAATTTAGCCTATACAAGTAATGGTACTCTTATAAATGAAACTAGACTAGATCAGTTAAGCAAATTCAAAAGAGTAAATTTAAGGCTGAGTATTGATGCTTTAGGAAAAGCAGGTGAATATTTTAGATTTCCGATCAAATGGGAAGTATTTACAAAGCAGTTAAAAGTGATAGATTCTTACATTGCAAAAAAACAAATGAATATAGACGATGAAGAAATATTTGATGTAGGTGTGCAATGGACATGTAGTAATGTAAGCATGTTCTATCTTATTGACACATATGAAATTATACGGAATGAATTTCCTAATATAAAATTTTTATTCTGTAATCATGTTGAATGGCCTATACATATGAGTGCTCAAAACTTACCTTTAGAAATCAAACACAAAATAAAAGACAGGGTTGATAATTATAAATTTTTAGATAGAGATTTGACAGATTATCCATTTTATGTCAATCATATGATGGATGAAGATTTATGGGATACTCACGGAAATACTTTTATGAATTATTTAGATGATTTAGATATTGCTAGAAAAATAAGTTGGAGAGAACATTTTCCTGAAATGGAGTTAGAAAAATATGACAAAAGACAATAAGTCATTTTGTGTTCTACCATTTATACATTTTGCACTTAAACCAGATGGAAAAGCAAAGCCTTGTTGTAGGTTTTCAACTTGGAGCGGCTCTGAAGAAACTAGAGAATGGTATAAATTAGATCACAACAAAATTGGCACTAAGGCAGTTGTTGAAAGTGAACAGTTTGAAGCTGTACGTAAAGCCATGCTTAACGGTGAAGTTGTAGAAGGCTGCTGGAAATGTATAAAGGAAGAAAAAGAAGCTGGTTACGATTACAGTATGCGTACATTTTATAATCGTATGTACAAAGATTTTAAACCAACTAGAAATGAACTAAAATATATTGAGGTAAGTTTTGGCAATTATTGTAATTTAAGTTGTAGAACTTGTAACAGTGGATTAAGTAGTTCTTGGCATGATGATGATGTAAAATTACAACATGCATATGAAGAAATACAACCTTTTAAAAAAATTATTGATATACCATTCAATTGGAAGGTTGAAGATTTTCAACATGTAGAGGAAATTAAATTTGTAGGCGGAGAGCCAATGTTAAATCCTAATTTTAATAAGTTTATTGAAACATTATTAGAAGGAGGAAGAGGAGATCAAATAACACTTACAATTTTTAGCAACACCAGTTGGTTTCCTAAAGAAAAAACAATAAACATGCTTAAACGTTTTGCTAAAGTGAATATTTGGATGAGTATAGATGCATATGGAAAAAGAAATGATTATATACGAAATAACAGTAAATGGGAAATACTTAGTTCATGTGCAGAAAAATGGTTAGACTTAGAAAGAGAAACAGACGTAATAGGTATAGTTCTTACACCTACACTTAACTTCTTGAATGTCCACACTATTGATAAGCTAGTTGATTGGTGGGTAGATAATAGGAGTAAACGTGGTTTAGATTTTCATGTACGTACAGACAATGAGAACAAATATAACGAAGGTGATATTGTCTTTAGTAGTGTATATGACCCAGAAGCATATAGTTTAAGGCATGTTCCAAATAAAAAAGAACTTATAAAAAAGTATAAAAAAATACTTAAAAAGTATAGTTCTAATACAATTAAAGAACAACATGTTATTAAAAGAATATACAACAAAATAATTAATATGCTACATAAAGATTTAAATGATGAAGTTGACTTGAAATATTTTATTGAACATACTAAAGATTTAGATATGTTAAGAAAACAAAACTTTGCTTTAATTTTTCCAGAAGTTTACAAAGTAGTGCAAAAAGAACTTGCAAAAACAAATAGAACATACGAAACTGAAAAAGGCAGGCTACAATGAGTTTTTGTCCTGTGCCTTGGAACTTTCAAGCAATTCAAAATAATGGCTGCATACGAGTATGTTGTCAAATGAATAGTACTGATGAAAGAGGAACAATATTTAAAGAAGACGGCACACCTTACAATGCAAGAATAGATAATCTTAACGAAGTAAGAAATGCACAATTTATTAAAGATGTAAGGAAGACCATGCTAAATGGTAAATGGCATAAAAGTTGTCAACGCTGTCAGTCAGAAGAAGAAAGTGGACTTAGTAGTAGGAGGCAATATGAACAATTTAATTGGCCTAAGCACACATTACAATGGGCAGAAAGTATAACACAAAAAGATGGAACATTAGATTTGAATAAATCTCCGTTAGTGTATTATGATTTGCGTTTCGGTAATTTATGTAATCTTGCTTGTAGAATGTGTGGTCCGGAAGACAGTCATACCTGGTATAAAGATCATGTTGCATTAGAAGGACCAGAATTTCCAGATACTCATGGAGTAGTTAAGTTGGAAAAAAACGAAAAGGGACGTTGGATTACTGATCATTATGATTGGCATAAAAGTTATAAGTTTTGGGAACAACTTGAATCTAACTTAATTAATATTCAACATGTATACATGGCAGGCGGCGAACCATTAATGATCGAACGTCATTACGAATTTTTAGAAAAATGTATAAATGAGAATGTAGCAAATAATATTATATTAGAATATAACACTAACTTAACAAACGTTCCGCAACGTGCTTTAGATATGTGGGTCCATTTTAAAGAAGTTAGAATAGGTGCGAGCATTGATGGCTACGGAAAAGTTTTAGAATACCAAAGATACCCTGCAAAATGGTCAGCAATAGAAAAAAATCTACGCAGGATAGATACTCTACCTAATAATATTACAGCTTGGATTGCATGTACAGTGACAACGGCAAATGTTTTTCATTTGCCTGATTTTATGCTATGGAAATTAGAACAAAATTTTAAAAAGATTAATTCGTCAAAAGGAAAACCTATTATTGGATATCATGTAGCACATCGTCCTTGGCCTTCTTGTTTACGTGTATTACCTAATGAAATAAAAAAACAAGTAGTAGACCATTATGAACAGAAAAAAATAAAATTTAAAAAATATGATGATCACATTGTTAAAGAAGCAGATAAAATATTAAATGGAGTAGTAAAATACATGAATGCTAAAAACGAAGATACACATCGTAAATGGTTTATACAGTTTACACGAGATTTAGATAAATTACGTAATCAGGACATAACAAAGATAGTACCACAATATACAGCTTTATTTAAAAGGCACCGGTAAGTATTAATATGAAAGACTATAAATATCCATCAGATACATTTTGTTTGTTACCTTGGGTGCATCTAAGTACAAGACCAGACGGAAGTATGAGAGTTTGTTGCACAGCAAACGCAAGTTCAGTAGGACCTACTAATGATAAAAAGCACGGTGGACAAGTAGGTATTTTAAAAACAGATGACGGCAAGCCGAATAATTTAAATGTTAGTGATTTCGAAACGGCTTGGAATAGTAAGTATATGAAGAATGTACGCTTACAAATGTTAAATGGTGAGCAACCACCTAGTTGTTTAAAATGCTATAAAGAAGAAGCAGCAGGACACAGGAGTAAACGTATGTGGGAAACACACTACTGGAGTCAAAGAGTAGATTTAGATAAAATTTTACAAGAAACAAATCCAGATGGTAGCGTACCTCCAAATTTAGCATATATTGATTTACGGTTTGGTACAAAGTGTCAATTAGCATGTGTGATGTGTTCACCTCATGATAGTTCGGGATGGATAAAAGATTATAAGGCAATTTTTCCTGCTGTAAAAAATGAATCATTAAAAGAGATTATGCAATGGAAAGATAAAGGTTCTACTAATGGAAGTAGTTATAATTGGCATAAACAGAATCCTGTTTTCTGGAAACAATTTTATGAACAAATGCCTAGTATGCAACAGATATACTTTGCAGGTGGCGAAAGTTTAATTATAGAAGAACATTATGAAATATTAGAACATGCCATAAAGATGGGATATGCAAAAGATTTAGAACTAAGATATAATTCAAACGGAGTTGAATGGCGTGAAGATTTATTTGATTTATGGAGTCATTTTAAACTAGTCCGTTTTCATTATTCTATCGATAGTATAAAAGCAATGAATGATTACATACGATATCCTAGTAACTGGGCAAACCAAGTAAACACATTTCATAGATTAGATACAGAAACCACAGATAATGTAGAAGTTACTATTGCATGTGCTGTTCAAGCACTAAACATATATTATCTACCTGATTTGATACAATGGAAACTAGAACAAGGTTTTAAAAAAGTAAATATGTGGCCTTTTGGTGCAGGAGGAATAAGCCAGCATTTTGTTTATTGGCCAGGCCATTTAAATGTAAAAGTTTTGCCTAAATGGTTTAAAGAAGAATGTCACAAAAAATATGAGTCATGGTATCCTTGGTGGGAAAAGAATTGGGAGCTAGGTGTACCAACATGGCACAAAGGAAAAGTTGATTTTGATAAATGGCGAACAGCGGAATATGGAATTAAAAGACTAGAAGGTATCCTGAGTTTCATGGACAGCGAAGACTGGAGTGTGCGACTTCCTGAAATGCAAGAATTTTTGAATTT
>Ga0310343_10001522_pt1 | contig 11910 bp, 3 predicted proteins | sample HC15DNA2025_MG_FD_203519 | JGI IMG/M metagenome (GOLD analysis project Ga0310343, IMG submission 203519) | Marine microbial communities from station ALOHA, North Pacific Subtropical Gyre - HC15-DNA-20-25_MG | ecosystem: Environmental > Aquatic > Marine > Oceanic | place: Pacific Ocean: North... | reverse complement strand
CATCTACTAAGTTGACTCTAGGGACCATCATTGCGTCGGCTAAGCTTCGACTGTTTGAAAGCGCGACGTATGGAGTTGATGTGTTGGAAGTTGACATGCCGGCGATGGATTCTGACCATCGCGAGACGAGCGAGACGCATTGTTTCAAATGCGCTCCAGCGGAGAAGCTTACGACGCCTTTTCCTGGGACCAAATTTGCGATATCTTCGATGAAATCTGCATCGTCCATGTCATCTAGCGACAAAATGGTTCGAACTAAAGCGTTATCTAACCGAGACAGTATTGCTTGTAAGATGGCCGCGTTGGCGACAGCCAAACCGGGCGCTTGGTTCGCGGTTTCGTTAACACCCAAAAGAATCGCAGCGCGATCCAAAGCGCGAACGTATACGCGTCCAACGCATTCACCCTCACCTTTCAATTTGTTTCGTGTTTCCTCCGATTCCACTGCACACTCGTCGTCGCCAGAGCACATGATGGATGGATATATCGCGCGGCGCCATACGGCTTCAAATGCAAATGCGAACGTTTCGTCTCTCAATTTCCTGGCATCTTCCCAAACCGCGGAAAGAGTGCTACCTTTCGATTTCAAACCTCTTGCAAACGCAGCAATTTGTACCCAAATCGCAACGAGCTGCTTCGGTTCATCGAACGCGTACCCTCGAATGCATCCACTGAATGCGTCGAGGACGCGATAACATCTCTCTTTTCTTGACGCTTCGTCGGCGTCTTCTTGGAAGGCGTATGCAAACAATGCTTTGGCGACGACAAAATTCTCCGTCGTTTGCGGCGTTCGAACGAGTGCGGCTTCGATTGGTGCGCTGTATTCTTTTGTACTCGTCGTCGTCGTATCGTGACGGTGATCCAATCCTTCTCTTTGTTCAAGCCGGGGGACTCCTGTCGCTTTCAATTCGTCATCGTCGTCGTCGTCGTCGTCGTCGTCCTCCTCCTCCTCCTCTTTGTCCGTTTCATCATCATCCGTCGAGTCCTCGTCCACTATCGCCCTGGTTGATTTTAGGCGGTCAAACTTTGTAATGACCGTCGCATTTCGTTTCGCCCAAGGTGGAATCATATCCCCATCTGAGTCGTTCCCGCTCGTTGAAGAGTAGGCATGTCCAGCCTCTCGCATCATTACGTCGGATTGGTCGTCACCCAACGATGATTTACGCATGGAAAATTCTAACAACGTCCTCGCCTTTTCGTCGCTCAAATCTTTTCTTAAAGTTTCAATAACTTGTTGTAACTGCTCGATTTCATTTCTAGCGTCGTCTCGTTCTGACGAAACAACTTTCAAAGAATTTTGTGCCGCGACGATATCGGCGCTGACAGAGCTCTCGTCGACGCTTCGTTGGCTATGAACTTCAGCAATCTTTTGCTTCAGAGTCTGCGCGAGATTTTTCAACTGTTCGTTCTCCTCTTCCAATCTCGAATGCGAGACTTGCGTTGCCCCAAGTTCCAACTTTGTTTCATCCAAGTTCTTCTTCGTACGTTCGAGCTGTTCGGATATTCTCTGGATCTTTTGTTGCTCCTCAGAGAGATCGTCCTTGAGTTCGGTAACTTCGTGCTCGTATCTCGTTTTGACGGTTTCCAATTCTTGTTCTAGTTGTTGCACGGTGCTATTGTTATTATCGATCGAAGTTCGATTGGTCGTTTGACTACCTGCGTTTATCGGCGACGAGCGAACGCCTTCGAAGCGATTACTGTCAAAACTCGCACGAATGGCCGCGCGGTGCTCCAAATCCCAATCTTGCGATATGCGCTCAACCATGGAGAGTTCAGAATTTCTCGTTGGGGACGAAGGCGCTTCGCTTCGCGTTACGTGCGTAGAAGCAGCCCCGTGAGAAGAGACGACGTTGTTGTACCTATGCGCTTGCAACGCCGCGTCTTGCGGCATGGGTATGCTGCTCCAATCGAAATCGCCTCTAGATCGATCCAAGGAATTGCTGACAGATCGTTGGCGCAAATCGTCCCCATTACTCTCCAAGGACGCGTCCACTAATAAATTGTTCCTGCGCACGTTTCGAAATGGCGGCGAGCCTTTCGATTCGAGAACGTCGTCAGCGAACAACCGTTTATCCGTGCGAAATTTGAGCGACCGTCTTCTAAATTCTGGAGACTTGTCCACAAACGTCGGTCCACCCGAGGGGTTCACAACGCCATGCGATGAAGAAACAGTCACATCCTCGCGATCTCGTAACTCAGAGCGGTGTTCGACCGAGCTTCCCCCGTATGAAGTTCTTCTATGCGACGGCGTTGGCGGCGGTCGCGTCGGTCCAGGCGTCGACGGTGGCGTCGTGCACCGGTCATCATCATCGTCGTTTTGAAAGGTGCGATGCGTGAGCGCGTCGTCTATATCATCGAATTCCTCGTCTTCATCTTCATCATTATCTTCGTTTTGGTGTTCTTCATCATCTATTTCGGTATCAAATTCGTTGTCATCTTCCGTTTCTAAATCCGAATCGAGGATGAAACCATCGCTATCGACTTCTGTGTAATTGTTCTCGTCGTTATTCTTTCTCATATTCGAATTGCCCATGCGAGGCGTTTCGCTTCTATCCACTGCGCTTATCGATGCGCCTAAATTGACTTGAGACCCACCGTCTTCGCGACGCGCAAACGGATTCCACTTTTCTTCTCCGTCATTATCGTTGTCGTTTGCTTCAACGTCGCGGCCATTCGCATCCAGTTGCTGAGATTCATTTGGAGGTACTTTCTCGAATCGATCACGGGCAAACATCTTAGCGGTAGATTTGGACGCATCCATCAAAATCGCGTCGTTCTCGCTCGACATCGCTGGTCTCGCAGCATTTACAACAATACCCCCCGCACCTCCTGCACCAAACCGCGACGCGTGTAACGATGATGACGGTTTCGCTAGCGGCATGCGATTTGTGGAGACATTCCCGACTGGTCTCTGCCCTGGTTTCACGACATCAGCCACGGAAAACGTAGATATAGGTCGAATATCTTGGTCAGCGACAACAGCACTCGTGTTGTTGTTGTTGTTGTTGTTATTATTATTATTATTATTATTACTAGTACTTGCGACTTGCTGCTCTTGAGTTCTCGAGAAACGATTGTTGTTGCGGCTACCGGCAGTACCTCCTTCAGGAGCCGCGACAAAGGCGTTCCCGTCTGCTGAATCCTCCCCGTCGTGTCGAATCGTCATCGTCATTCTCGCCTTCCCTTCTCTCGACGACGAATAATAATGCGACGCACTCCTCCCCATCCTTTCTAAATACTTCTGCTCCAATCCTATCTCTACGGTCACCTTCACCCCCATCTTTCCGCCTTTCTCCTTCGCTTTGACAAAGTCACTCAATTCGCAATCTACCGACCCGATGTGCACCCCCGCCACTTTCTTCGTCCCGTCTCTTGCAGCTTCCGCTTCGTTTTTGTTCGCTTCTAAAATTAAAAGTCGCAGCCATTTCTTTTTGTTGTTGTTTTCCGGATGCATCGTCGCCTCGAACGCGAACGTTTCGTCTTGGAAGTCGTGCCTTTCCAATCGAGGTGAATTGAATTGGTCATTTCCTCCAATGTGGTGTGACGATGGATGAGACGACGGTTTCGCCAGAACGCTCCTCGTCACCCCCGATTTCTTATTTCCTCGGTGCCACGCGATAGCTCTCAGCGCGTTCGTCCTGCCATTCGCGTTGTCGCCGGTGCTGCTCGTGGTCGCGGCATCATCATCATCAAACACCGGTACGATTAATTCGTGGATGACGACGGTAAAATTGACGGCACGCTTTTTCGACCCGACGACGGCATTATAATTGGCGGTCGTCTTGTTCGACTTCGAGCGCTTAATAAACATGATAACACACGACGAGAAGGCGCGAAAAAAAGAAAGCGAACGAAAGAGACTCGGAGGAACGCGCGGCGCCTCTTTGCTGCCCTCTCCGTACAAGCTTTGGTGCGTTGTCTTTGCGCTCGAACTGTGAACACGTGAAATGAATTCTTCGGAAATTGATGAGCACTCCTCGACACCTTAAACAGTTTTCAAAGACGCCTTCGAATGAAAAATTGCAACATAGTACCTACTCGACGTATTTGTATTACAAGGGATGCGTACTCTCTCTAAAGAAGAAGACCATTTTGGCAAAACGCGCGCGCTTTTTCTTTTCCCTCTCTCACTCTTTCTCTACGCGAAAGGGTCGTCAAAACTATCCTCAACGTCGTCGTCCTCGTCGCTCTCCGCGAACGGGTCGACGAAGTTTTCGGGCGTTTTCGCGACAACTCCAGAAGACGCGCGCGGAGCAGGGGTGGCGCCGTTTTGAGTATCGAGGAGAACCGGCGGTACTCCTCCTCCTTCTTCTCCTCCTCCTCCTGTTGAGTTGTTAGTGCTACTAAAGTTAATCCCGTCCAACCCGCTCGGATTTCTCGAATGGTTCGGCGTCGTTTCTTCGTCGGAGAAGAAGCCTCCAGAATTGGTTTGCGAGTATAACGCGGCGGCAACCGCGGGAGGGGCGAAATCTCGCGGAGTTGGCGCGGAGAAATCAAAGCCGTCAGTCGATCGTTGTTGTTGTTGTTGTTGTTGTTGTTGTTGTCCTTTTTCAGTTGGTTTCGCGTTCATCGAAGCCGATGACGGAATAACTGGAGGTGAACTGCTGAATAAGTCATCTTGAAGTTGTTGCTGTTGTTGTTGCGGTGGTTTCGCCGCAACTGGAAGTGTCTTGGTCGTGTTCCATTCGTTCCATTGGTCGAAGCCTACTTTTGCGGTCTCAGGCGTCGGTGGCACCGGTGTAGGCATCGGTGGCAAGGGTGGGATTTGAACGCCTTCCCAAGAACCGTTCGGTGTCATGGCCGATGGAGGAGGAGCTTGTGGTGGCCCGCTTTCCTTTTGTTCTCGGTCTTTCTTTTCCGCAGCCATGGAAACGTTGGCCAATTGCGTCGTCAAATCCGCGCGTTTACTCGCCAGCTGTAGTCGTTTTTGCGCTAAAGCGATGTCATTGTTAAGTTTTGCAATGTCACTTTCCACGATTTCTATCTCGCGTTCCATTTCTGCAGCATTCGAAGCATTCGTTGGGAGGCCGCTCAACTCTCGAAGTTTTGCATTTTCCTGCTCTAACTGTGCTCTCAATACCTCTCTTTCCTCTCTCGCTTTTTCTAATCGAGTAGCGATCGAATCGTCTCCACTCTGTTCGCTCTTCTGAATTAACTCTTCGCACATCTTTTTTGCCTCTTCGATCTTCTTCTTCAGCTCATTCGCTTCGCTTTCTGCGACCGAAGCTTTATTCTCTGCTTCTGCTAAATTCGCCTCGCACTTCCTGCGAAACAACGCTAAATTACCTAAAGCCTCTTGCGCAGCTTTGGCGGACATTTTATTTTCAGATTCTCTAGTTTCTTGCGCGAATAAGTTTTCGTCAGCTTGTTTCGCAGCGTTGAATTGCGTTTCTGCGAATTGTCGCTCGGCGGTCGGCACGGCCGAGACATCGAGTTGCGGACCGCGAAAGGTGAACGTCGTTTCATTTGTATCGCCCCCCGTAGATGTACTCGCTGTGGCCGCAACGGTGTTGAACTCTTCACGAAGCTGTGAACCAGGAATGAAGTTAAACGTTTCTGGTTGCGCAAGTGGAACTTGAACGCTCGCCAACATTTGTTCTTGTTGTGGTTGAGGAGGAGCCATTGAAGTCGAAGATGTGTTGTTTGTGAACAAACCAGCTGCGTTTTGATCAAACGGAGGAAATGGCATGGGCGGCATCGCTTCTGGACATTGCACACCCCTCGTCTTCATGACATCCGCTAAGTACATTCCAACCACAAACTCCGGCCACGCCAACGCGCCAATCTTCCTCGCGTCTGCAATTTCCCAAACTTGCTTCAAAATATGCTTCTCCAACCCGGACGCCGCAATCATCGGCGCGCAGACTTGCGCCGGAATCGACGCGTTTGGATCGTTATTTGTGTTTTGCAAAAACTGAATTTGGTATCTTTGGTAATCACTCGGTCCCATCGCCGGCCATTTTTGGGTAGGTTCGGTAGGAAGAGGAGCAATCGCAGGAGGTATCGGGGCAGCGGCAAAAGCTTGCGACGTTTGCGCCGCGCTAAAACTCGAATCGAAGCTGCTGCCAAAGGAAGAAGATGAAGGAGGAGCACCAAACCCAGATGCGGTGGTTGCTACTACCGAAGGCACACTACTAACACCATTGTTGGCAAACGATCCCATAGGGGCGGCATCAAACCCGCTGCTACTTGGCACCGTGGTTGCAGCCGTAGCGGGAGGTTGTTCGTACGCCGCAAATATATCGTCGCTCAACATTGGTCTGCCACTCGTCATTGTTGACGTCGTCGCTACTTCCGTGTTCTGTTTTTGTTCTGTGCTCGTCGTCGTCGCTGCTGCTTTTCCTTTGTTCGCAGTAGCGCTACTCCCGGCAAAGTCAAAACCAGGAGCGGTTGCTCCGCTATCAGCACTCAATTCCCCTAAACTCTCTCCACTCTTCAAAACCGGCGTCGGCAACCCTCTCGACTCTCCTTTTCTCAACAACTGAACGTGTGCGCTCGTAATTTCTTTCACGCCGGCTTGTTTCAGCGACACGACGCCCATGGCGACGATGAATTCTTTTAAAGTTAGGAATCCATTCTTGTGTTCGTCCGCGATTTCCCAGCACTCGATGAGATCCTTTTTTACCAACGCATCGAATTTCGTGAAGAATGGAATGGCTTCTTGACCGGAAATTTGGCCGTCTCCGTCCAAATCGGCGAGGGCGAACCATTTCCCAAAGTCTGGGGGTGAAGATCCTTCCGCCATGGACGTCTCTCGCTCGGACAATCGCGCGTGTCGAGAGAAGAAGAGAGAGAGAGAGAGCAAAGGAATGCCGAATGCGAATGGAAATTTGCCGTTTTGAAAAAGTCAAACGGAAGAGAGAAGAAAAAAGGACAAGGACGTTTGAAAGTCGAGGAAAGCAACGCACGACGGTTCAACGTTCAGAATATTCATGTAGTTGTAGTTTAAAATAATATATACGTCTAATACCAACACCAACACGCTCTTTCTTTCTTTTTCTCTCTTTCTCTCTATGCAATGTATCCCTCTTTCTTAAAGTTCCAATTTCCCTCTCCCTTTTCTCTTCTTCGCGTTCTCCGCCGCCATCTTTTCTCGCTCCGCCGGATACGCCGGTTTGATCAACCTCGGGTACTTTTTCAATGCCGGCGGGTATCGTCCCGGACACTGCCAACTTCCCGGCGGGTCGCACACGCGATTATTTGGATCTTCCAGCCACTTTCGAGATTCCATGTCCACGTCGACGACTTTGTAAATGCGCACTTTTCTATATTTGGACGTGAAGACTTCTTCGAAATGGTCTTCGGAGACGCCGCCTTGGAAGGAGACGAGTTTGAAGAGTAAAGAATTGGCCATCATCGGCGACGGGCGACCCTGGCGGTCGACGCCAAATTTGCGTTGGATTTCCATCATGTCCACGGTGCCGCCTTTCTGGCCGATGCTGGCGCCAATGCGGAAGAGATGTGGGGATTTTGCCATATCGTCGGAGCCGCCGCCGGTCCACACGAGGACGTAATCTGCCAAGTGGCGGATGACGTCGTACGCTTCGTCTTCTGGAGCGGTGAGTGTTCGCGCCAGGTTGGCAATGTGTTCATGGTTCCACGTGTTGCCATCCGCGATCGAGGTACGGTTGGCGATGCCAGTGATTTGGTAGCCGTAATCCCACCAGGCCATGACCCGAGCGTCTTCCGGGGTGTTTTCTCGTACCCACTCGTAGGCGTCCATGTAATCGCGAACGAGAATGACGCGGCCGTCTTGGAGTTGACCTTTGAACATGACGGATGGCATAGACATACCTTGAGCCATATCGTGAGAGTACTTCATGAACGAAGGCCAATTGGTGGCAAATTTCGCGAGGCCAAGACACAAGAGCGTCAAACGGAACAAGACAGAAACGTTCGAGTGGTAGATTTTCGAGAGGGCTCGTCTCGGATCGTTGACGAAGGAATCCTTGCTTTTTGCTTCCGGGGATGAAGAAGACATGTTGTTGTTGGAATGCTTCTTCTTCATTTTCGTGTTGGAAATCTTTGCCGGCGGTTCGTCCGCTTTTTTCTTTTCTTCGTCCACGTGGAACAAAATCGATTTACCCTCCAAGTATCGAACGGCGTATTTTTTGCAAATCTTATGCAAATCGTCGACCGCGTATCCAACTGCGATTCCGCACAAACTCGCCGCGATAGGACCTAAGAAGATAATCAAACGAACCATTCTGTTGGCGAAATAATACGCCACGCACGCGTACAACGGTAAGAACAACGATTGCGGGTTAACGTGCGCAAAGAAATGCGCGACGGCGAAGAGGAACCCAATAGGTGCAGTCGTAAACATGGAACCGTGCAAATATCTCTCGTACGCATCCGCAGTCCCTGGTTGATGTTCGGCGACCGAGTCTACCAATGGATTCCCAGTTTGCGTGTGTTTAATAAACAAACCGCGAACGCGCACGGATAACGGCCCGAACCACCCGGTTGGCGCCAGTGCCGCGCAAATTGCGGACGCAATCGTCGCTGCTCCGGTGTACACCCTTATCCTCAACTGCCACGCCTTCTTTCTATCTCCTTGCAACTTTTGCTTCCTAATCAACATTTCCCCGTACCCGATGACGTTCAAGCCAAAAAAAACAAACATGGGACCAATTTGCTCAGCGCTTTTAATCGGCTGTAATCCAACCACGGGAAACTGAATCGCACCTAACGTCCCCACGATCCAAAACAACGAATACGCCTTTCTCAACGCGTCCGTGTAATGTCTCAACGCAACCAAGGACGCCGCGTGTAAACCAACCATGTTCAAAACGAACGTGTACCCACCCCACGCGGCGACCATGTACACGTAGCACAACCCTGCCGCCGCACCCAACGGCCAGGACTTTTCGTTTCTATTCGATCTCGCCCACATGTAAAAAGTCAAAACCATCGCCGTCACCGCTAAAGACTCGTTATCGTACCCACCCGCGATTGACCGCATCGTGTGCGCGGGAATAACCGCCATAATCAACGCCGCGACTACGCCGCCCCACGCGCTCCCGGAACATTCGTGCGTCAACATCGCCGTCAACACCGTTGCCGCGCCACCAAACCACGCCGGGAAGAAAACGCACGTGTCGTTCAACGAAATCGGTGTGAACAGATTAATCACTTTCCACAACGTCACCGCGGTCACTTGCATCCCGGGGTAAATCGTTGACCCGACCGGTCTCCCGAGTGGGTACCAACTCATGTGATCGAACCAGGTGGTAAATTTCTTCCACCCGTTGTCTGCCAAATACTGCGTCGCGCGGAAATTGAACCACGGGTCGAATTCGTGAATGATCCTCCCGTATTCTTGCACCGCGAATAAACGAATGGCGTACGCGGAGAACGCCGCGTAGGCGATCAAAACCGCGCGGAGGACACCCGAAATGGATGGGTCGACGAGTGCCATCGCGACTCTCTCTCTTCTTCTTCTTCTTTCGCGGCAGCACCCCAACAGCGCGCTCTCCTAATCGATCGATCTGTAATCCGAAAAGATCCCGATTCTTTTTTACTCCCACACTCTAAAACGACTTTGAACGAAGAAGGAGGAGAGAAAGAACCAAAGCGCGTCGTCGAGTCGTCCTTCTTCCTCGAAGAAAAACGATTATTATTCGTTCCCGCGTGTGGATGTCCGCAAAGCGCGCGCGAAGAATTGCGTTTCGAAATCGGAGAGTTTTTTCCCGAGTTATTATTTTTTTTTTCGAAAGATTTTTTGCTTTTTTTGAGAAGAAAAAAGGAGGGACTTTGACGACGAGAACACAACAACAACAAAGAGAGAGAGAAAAGAAGAAAAATGTACAACGCGTTCTCGAATAAACTCTTTCCTAGTACGTACAAACAATATAACTACGGACTACGAAGTGCACACGTTGACGTACCCGCTGAGATGCAACAATCTCACCAACATCGTATCGAACGCCCAATCGTGAAACCTGGACATTCTGGGCGATCGAGCGTCGTTGCGTTTGTTCAACATGTCCATGCTGTAACTGAAACCGAATAAGTTGACGCGTTCGCACATTTGCATTGCCATGTAGATGGCATGGACGCCAGAATTGACGTTGGTTGGACACTGGAAACCTTTATATCCTAAACGATGCAAATCCGATCGAGATTTGAAGTAGCCGTTGACCATGTATTTGATGACGTCCGGAGCCATGATTGCGGTGTTTTTGTTCGCTCTCAATACGGGAGGGAGGAACGGGAAGGACATGTAGTTCCAGAAGATCCACAGTTCGTCTTCGACAGTTTTTCTGTCTTTCGTTTTCGTGGAGGAGATGTAAACATTTTTCGTGCTCTTCATGGTTTCCGCGCGTTTTTTGTTGAAGACGCGCAAGGTGGATTTAACGCCCGTGTAGTTTTGCCAGACGCCGCTGGAGACAAACGTGTTGAATCGAATGACCGCGTCGTGTTTGTCGATAATTTCACCCATACCTTCGCGTTGCAAACCAGGACCATTGCCGACTAGGGCACATGTTTTATAGGTTCTTATTGTTTCTTTCTTCGCTTTCGGCGGCGGTTTCGTGCCGATGTACGGAAACGTTTCCGGGTTCCCCGTAATCGAGCCGCACCTTTTCGTTTGGCCGTTGACGATGATGCAATTGACGTAATTTTTTAAAGATTTGATGCCATCTAAGTTTTGAATGGCTGCAAATACGTCCTCGATGGCATGGGAGCACCTATTTGTTTTCAAACACCCAACTATGGCGTCTTCGCCGGAACGCATGCTTTTCTTCACGCGTTCGCTCGCCGCGCACTTCGGTTGTAAAGGCTTATATTTCCCCGCCGGAAGTCTATACGCGAGGAGCTTCCTTCTGCTACTGCTTCTTCTAGTGCTGCTATCTTCTATTTCTTTGTCATCTACCTCTTCTAAATAGTCTTCCAACGCGTCGAGCACATTCCTCCTCCTTAAAGTTCTCCCGTTCTCTCTTTTCCCTCTCACGTTGCCGTCGTTATCTTTCTTCCTCCCGGCATCGAACGGCGACCACGGTTCCGGCGCGTTCAAGCATCTCAATTTCGCCAACTCCATGGTTCCCGCTGGTTCTTCTGGCCCTCGTTGCGCTCTCGCACCGTGTCCTAAATCTCGTTCGATATTCTCGATGATCGCTTCTGGAAAGTTGTTCTCGTCGTATTCTTTCTTCCGTTTTTCCGGCGTCATCCCATCCTCGTCCGCGCCAACGTCGTCGTCAACATTTTGTACATCATCTTTCTTCCAATAATCTTCTCTTTCGATTTCTTTTTCGAGCAGCCTCTTCTCCTCTCGCAGTTCCTCCAAGCGTCCGCTCAGCGCACCCGTCTCGTCGTCTTCCAAATCGTTGTTGTTGTTGTTGTTCGAACGCCCCGCGGTTGAGAGCGTCGTCGTCGTCGTCGTCGTCAAAGTCGTCGCGTTTTCCCAATCGCACAGCGCAATCGCCATGAAGCCCGACACGAAGAGGACGATGTACGTCAGAGATTGTCGTTTGCTCAACGTCGTCGTCTTTTCCCCACCACCACCACTCCCACCAAAAGCGGAGGAGGACGACACAGACGACGACGACGACTCCGCCGCCATATTTTTCATTCGTCTTTCCAAAGACTCAAGCAACAAAAAGCTTTCTCACAACACCAACGCATCATCATATCTCTCTTTCTTCTTCTTCTCCCTCTCTTTGTTTTTTATAAGTAAAACGTCCAAAAGAAGAAGAAGAAGAAAAAAAGAGTGGAGACTCTCTCGAGACAAGCGTTCTTTTTTTCTTCTTCTTGTCAAAGATGCAAGAAAATGCAGATATTGCAGTATAGCAGTTGACCAGTTTGACCTGCAATATAGACGCGCTGATTACTCGTAAACTGCTTGTGGAAAATTCACAATTATGTGACTCTATTCGAAGCAATAATGAACACTTCTGCTTTTTTTTTTTT
>Ga0310343_10001521_pt1 | contig 11930 bp, 12 predicted proteins | sample HC15DNA2025_MG_FD_203519 | JGI IMG/M metagenome (GOLD analysis project Ga0310343, IMG submission 203519) | Marine microbial communities from station ALOHA, North Pacific Subtropical Gyre - HC15-DNA-20-25_MG | ecosystem: Environmental > Aquatic > Marine > Oceanic | place: Pacific Ocean: North... | reverse complement strand
ATTTTTTTAACAAAATTAATTGGAATAGCAAATCCTAAATTTTCACCCTCATAGACATATGTGTTCATACCAATTACTTTACCATTTGAATCAATTAGAGGTCCTCCACTATTTCCAGGATTTATTGCAGCATCAGTTTGAATCATATTATCAAGTAAAACTCCATTTCTATCAAAATTTAAATCAACATTTATTGCACTTATTATACCAGCAGATGCAATTGGCTGATACTGAACTTTGGATATCAAATTACTTGGATTTCCAAGTGCAATTGCCCATTCACCAACATTCACACCGTCTGAATCTCCCATATTACAATATTCAAAATTATTTCCTTCGATTTTTAGTAATGCAATATCAGTAGTTACATCAACTCCTCTAAATTCAGCATCATATACTTCTCCCCCTGGCAGAACAACAGTAACTTTAAAGCCAGTTGTTTCATAATTCTCAAGTTCAATATTGTGGGCATTTGTTATAATGTAACCATCTTGACTTATCAAGAAACCGGATCCAATAGATCTAATACGATCTTGATACCGACGAAAAAATAAATCTTTTTTTATGACATCTTGATATTTATAAATACCAACAACTCCTGGGCTAGCTAATTTTATAGCATTCGATATTGCAGTTGATTTTGAAGTTGATATCTGCGTGTAATCTTTTTTATCATCTGAACATCCAAAAAAAAGAAAGATTGATAAAAATATAATTTTAATTTTCATAAAAAATTTCCTTTAAAATTAAGCCATTTGAAGGAGCTTTAAATATTTTTGCATTTTTAATTGGCTGATTTAATAAAGTCCTAAAATCATCTATTGAAATTTTATTTTGACTAACTGCAATCATGCTTCCAACTAAATACCTTACCATATGATGTAAAAATCTATTTCCATGAATAATATATAATAGTTTTTCATGATTTTTATCATTAAAAACCCATTTTGAATCAAATATTTCACAATCGTTATTTTGTTTGTCTGAAAATTTTGAAAAAGATAAAAAATTGTGTTTACCTTCAATTATTTTTGATACTTCCATTAATAATTTTATATCAATATTCTTTACATGATAATGATCTTTCAAATAAAGAGGATTATCGCTTAAACAACATAAATAGTTATACTCTTTACTCTTTGCATTAAACCTACTGTGAAAACTTTCTTCAATTTTTGACAAATGGGATATTCTTATTTCTTTATCAAGTCTAGCATTTATTGCTCGATGGAGCTCTTTGTCAGTTAACTTAGAATCCAAATCAAAATGAGCAACTTGACCTAATGCGTGTACACCAGCATCGGTTCTGCTTGCCCCATAAATCTTAACTTTTTTATTATTATTTAAGACAAATATTGAGGATTCAATTTTATCTTGGATTCCGCTTAGATTTTTTTGTGACTGAAATCCTGAAAAGTTAGTACCGTCATATTGAATTACAATTTTATATCTAGTCATTTAATCTTAATAATTTTATTATATACATTTCTATCATCAATTTCTGACCTAACTAAAACTTCACCAGAAGGCAAAATAATACCAGATATTCCATTATTGGCGCTTTGAACGACTGGAACTCCTAATTCTATTGAACGCAATTTTGCATGTTCAAAATGCTGATATGGCATAGCTTTACCAACATAAGAGTCATTAGTTATGACAAAAATTATTTCAGCTCCTTTGTTCACCATTTTTTTTGCGATTTTGAAGCTGCTAGAATCATAACAAATTAAAATAGATGATTTAATGTCCCCAATTTGAAATGTATTAAAGCTTTCTCCTGGAGTGAAACTTCCCATATCATCAAACTGATTTATTTTTGATAACCAGTTTTTAAAAAAAGGGACATATTCTGCAAATGGAACTAAAAAGATTTTTTGGTAAGTATCATAAAATCCATCTGATCTTAAAAAAATTGCACTATTATAAACTTTAAGCTCATTGTTCAAATACATTCTTTGAGGAATACCAGTTATAAGAACTGAATCTGCAATTTTTTCCTGTAGATTAATTCTTTCCTTTGAATCAGGAACAGCTAAGAATGATGTTAAAGCAGCTTCAGGCCAAACAATGACATCTGGATTTGATTCTAAAGATTCCTCTAAAAGATTATTCATTATATTTTCATTTCTATTTTTTAATTTTGGATTCCATTTTTCATCTGGATAAATCACAGGCTGTCCAATTGAAACATTAATCTGTTTTTGAAAATTTGTTGAATTATAATTTGAAATTAATATTTGACCAATTAGGGCGTTTATAATTATAACTGATATAAAACTATAAATATATTTTTTTTGTTTTAATGAAATAAACTTATAAAAAAGAATATTCAGCAGGACAATAATAAACAAAGATAGATCTTCGTGAATACTTACAATTTGAATCAATCTATTGTACCCTGTTTGACTAAGAGAAAAATTCAACCAAGGAGCAGCCAAGGGGCCGATATCTCTTAAATTTTCAATTAAAACCCAAATAAAAGGAATTAATAATAACTGAATTTTATCTGATAATTTTCTTTTCTTAAAAAAATGTAGTATCAAACAAAATAAAACCCAATAAAATGAATAAAAAATGCATATGGCTAAATAAGAAATAATTGCAACCTGTATACTAGTTCCGGAATTTAGAGCTACCCAGTGTGTTATTATCGCATAGCTCGTAAGACCTGCTATGTAGAAAAATATTATCTTTTCTGAAAGCTTAATTGATTTATTGAAAATAAAAAATAGAGGGATCAAGAAAAACCAAGCTAAAAAACCCAAATGAAAAGGTGGAAATGAAAGACCTAACATTAGTCCACTCATCAAAGAAAACATCAAATTCTTTTTATCTATCAAAAGGAACCTTTATCTAAAAATGATTGCAATATTATCGTAGATGCAATTAAATCTACATGCTCTTTATTTTTTCCAGTCTTAATCTTTTGTTCTTGCATAATTTTTTTTGCAGATTCGCTCGAAAGTCTTTCATCCTGAAGAAAAACATTAAAATTTAAGTTTTTAAGCTCTTCAAAAAAATCATCTACCAATTTTGTCATTTCATTTTTTTTATTATTCATATTTAGCGGATATCCAATTACAAAAGATTTAACATCGTTTTCCATTGCAATTCCTTGAAGCTTTCTTAAAAGTTCTTCCCTTTTTTTATATTTAATTACTTTTAGTGGAATTGAAATAATCTTTAATGGATCTGAAATTGATAATCCTACTTTGGAAAGACCAAAATCTATACCTATCAATCTATCAGTCATGTACACGCTCAACTGAGTCAACATTTTTTAGTTTCTGAATGTCTTTTATAACAGAATTAAGCTTTTTCCTACTTTGAACTTTACAAATTATCCAAATATTTGCAATACCACCTTCTGTTACATCAGTTGATACATCAACCATATTTACATTATTCTTTGAAATAATATTTGCGATTTCATTTAACATTCCAGCAGTATCAATGCAAGTTATATGAATTTTTGAACGAAAAGCCAAATTTTCTTTAGCATTCCAATTAACAGATACTAACCTGTCTTGCTTGGAAGACAGAGAAGATAAGTTTGTGCAAGATAATTCATGTACAATTAATCCTCTACCTCTTGAAATATAACCTATAACATCATCTCCAGGTATTGGATTACAACATTTACCATAATTAACAACTAAGTTCTTCAAACCATCTAAATTAATTCCATCAACATCTGATCTTGCTGTGTCTACAAACTCGGTTTGATCAATTTCTTTTGGTAAATTTTTCTGCAAATCAGGGAAAATTTTTGGAATCACATCTTTAATAATTACTCCCCCTCTACCTATATCAGAAAGCATATTATTCAAAGTTTTAAAACCTGCTAACGCATATCCCTTTTTAAACTCATTCAACCTATCTAAAATCTTTAATTTTCTTAAAGATTTCTCTAAAATCTCATTTCCAATCTTAATGCTTTCTTCAAGTTCAATTTTTCTTAAATATTTAGATATTTCATGTTTTGCTCTTGAGGTTTTGACAAACTTTAACCATCCACTGTTTGGAGTTTGATTTTTATTTGTTTCTATCTCAACTATATCTCCACTTTTTAAGCTGTAGCTTAGAGGAACCAACTTCTTGTTTACTTTTGATCTAACTGTTGTAAAACCAAGATCTCCATGTATAGCAAATGCAAAATCTAATGGAGTTGAATTTAAAGGGAGTTTTATCAAGTCCCCTCTTGGTGTAAAAACAAATATTTCGTCTTCAAACATATCTATTTTTAATAAATCCATTAATTCTTCAGGTTCTGAACTATCACTATTAAGCATAGATAATAAATCTCTCAACCATGATACTTGTGAATCAAATTCTCCTATCTCATCATTGCCCTTATAAAGCCAATGTGCAGCAACACCAACTTCAGCAGTATTATCCATATCCTTTGTTCGAATCTGAAATTCTGTAAGCCTATTATCTTTAGTTACTACTGTTGTATGGATTGATTGGTATCCATTAGTTTTTGGGGTTGCTATAAAATCTTTAAATCGATCTTGTAATGGAGGATAAATACTATGAATTACACCAAGAGCAAGGTAACATTCCTCAATTTTATCAACTACGATTCTTATTGCATACAAGTCATAGATATCTTCAAACTTTTTACCTCTATTTTCAATTTTTCTATGAATGGATGAAATTGATTTATATCTACCAAAAATATTAGATTTAATTTTATATGAACTAAGTTCTGACTTAATCGGTCTTATTGCATTAGATAAAATATCCTCATTTAATTTTGTCGAGGTCTCAATTTTCTTTTTTATACTGTTAAAGGCTCTTAAATCTAAACATTTTAATGACAAATCTTCTAATTGCCATTTTAACTTTGCCATTCCCAATCTATGGGCTAAAGGCACAAATATTTCTTTTGTTTCTAATGCAATTTCTTTTCTTTTATTCGAAGATAAATATTGAATTGTTTCCATATTGTTTAGTCTATCTGCAAACTTTATAATAATTACTCTCAAATCTCTTGCAAGAGAAAGAAATAATTTTGTAAAATTTTCTGCTTGTTTATGCTCTTTAGATCTAAAAGCAATATTTTCAACTTTTGTAACACCATCAACAAGAGAAGCAACATCAGAACCGAACTCTTCTTCAATATCAGATAATTTTACTTTAGTATCTTCAACAACATCATGTAATAAAGCACTTACAACAGTTGTATGATCCATATTCCAATCAATTAAAATATTAGCAACATCAATACAGTGACTTACAAAAGGAAGTCCAGACTTTCTTACTTGGCCCTCATGCATTTTAATAGAATATTCAAGTGCATTTTCAACTTGTTTTCTATTTTTTTTTGTAGGAATTCTTTTTAGAAGAGCTTTACTTTTATTAGCAATAATCTCGTCATTATTTTTAATAACATTACTGCTCATATTTTAAAACTCTTGATGATTATCAAATCTTGCATACGTATCTATAAACGTTGCAGTGACTCTTCCAGTTGGACCATTTCTTTGTTTTGCTACAATTAAATAAGCAATACCTTTCAAATCTTGATTTTCTTTTTCATATACTGCTGGTCTGTAAAGGAATATTACTACATCAGCGTCTTGTTCAATTGCACCACTTTCTCTTAAATCTGAAAGCAATGGTTCTTTTTTCGTTCTTTGCTCGACTGCTCTAGAAAGCTGTGAAAGCGCAATTACTGGAATATCTAATTCTTTAGCTAGAGCTTTAAGAGATTGAGTAATTTGTGAAATTTCATTTTGTCTATTTTCAGCCTTTGGACCCTGCATTAATTGCAAATAATCAACTATAAGTAGTTCAATGTTCTTTTCTCTTTTAAGTCTTCTTGCTCGTGCTTTCAAATCTAAAATTGATAATGCCGGTGTATCATCTATGTAAAGAGGAGCTTGAGCAAGTTTTCCTGAAGCAATATTAATATTTTTCCATTTTATATTTGGACTTCCTCTTCTTACCAGAGCATTATCTACTCTAGCTTCAGAGGTTAATAATCTTTGTCCAAGTTGATCACTTGACATTTCTAAACTAAATATTGCAGTTGCAGATTTATTTTCAATTGCAGCATTCCTTGCAATAGTTAAAGCTAAGGCAGTTTTGCCCATTGAAGGTCTTCCAGCTAATATAATTAAGTCACCATTCTGAAATCCTGCAGTTAATTTGTCCAAATCAATAATACCTGAAGGAACTCCGATAATTGAGCCAGGGTTTGCTGCAATATCTTCCATTCTTTTTACTGTGCTTGATAAAATTGGCTCTATATGTTGGTAAAGTTTTAAATCTTTTTTTTCAGTCAAATTAAAGATAGATTGCTCAGCTTCATCTAAAATTGATCCTACCTTATCTCCTGCTTCAAACGCTTTTTTTGAAATTTCATGAGATGTTACAATTAAATCTCTAAGCATCCCTTTTTCTTTAACGATTTCAGCATAAGTTTCGACTCTTGCAGACGTTGGTACTTTATCAACTAAACCTGTTAAATAATAAATTCCTCCAACTGATTTCAAGTTTTTACCTTTTTTAAGTTCATCAGATACAGAAACTGTATCAATTGGATCGCTATTATTCATTAAAACGAGCATAGCTTCAAAGATTTTTTTATGCGAGTCTTTATAGAAATAATGACTTGAACCTAAGATGCTTACAGCCTTATTTGCAGCATCTTCATCAATCATCATTGATCCCAATACTGCTTCTTCAGCTTCAAGCGCTTGAGGTTGTAAATTTAAACCTTCAGTTTTTTTATTTTCGGCCATTTTTATTTATCCACACTCTTTCAACAATTGAAATTTTAAATTTTAATAGATTAATGATGTTTTAATAATCTGACAAGCTAATCCTTGATAACAGGATTATTTATTTAATATCCAATTAATAGGCTTAATGCCTTTAGACTTTAGAAATTTATTAGTCTTAGAAAATGGATTTGATCCAAAAAATCCTCTATGAGCTGATAGAGGTGAAGGATGAACTGAGGTAATTATATAATGCTTAGATGTGTCTATTATTTCTTCAATTAAGTGGGCTTGCTTTCCCCATAAAATGAAAACTATGTTATTTAATTTAGAAGAAACTATTTCAATTGCCTTCTTTGTAAAAATCTTCCATCCCAGATCTTTATGTGAGTTTGCATTATCTTTCTCTACTGTTAAAACAGTATTTAAAAGTAAAACTCCCTGATTAGCCCATGATTGCAGATTTCCTGAGTTAGGAATTGGTATATTTAGATCGGATTCTAGTTCTTTAAAAATATTCAAAAGTGATGGAGGGATTGCAATACCGTCATTTACGCTAAATGACAAACCATTTGCCTGGCCTTGACCGTGATATGGATCCTGTCCAATTATTACCACCTTTACATTGTTTAAATGAGTTGAATTGAAAGCATTAAACATTAAGGATGGTTTTGGAAAAATAATTTTATTTTTGTAAGAATTTTTAACTTTAGTTGAAAGCTCTATCCAATACTTCTTTTCGAATTCTTCCTTAAGTTCATAATACCATGAATCATGAATCTTAACTTTTTTTTGATTATTTTTATTTGAGAGCTGGTTGAGATATATCTCTTTACCGAACAACTGCTTATTTTGATTGATAAATTTCTTTTTTAAAGATTTAGTGCTCAATTGATTCTTCGGTCTTATTCCAATCAATGTCACCATCTAAAAATTCATCTAAGGCAACAGAGGTGACTTTTTCTTCCTTATCAAAATCAATATTCTCCCTAATAACAGGTTCTGCAAGAATACCATCTTCAGAAATTTCTTCATTTTCATTAATCATTTGCTTAACAATTCTATCTTGAAGAATTTGTTTTGCTCTTTTAGATGAGACAACAACAGCTTCATAAATATCATCTGTCTTTTTTAAAAGTTTGCTAAACGAAATTGGGTCTACAGCCATTTTAATCCTCTTTTTTATGTCTATTAATTATTTCTTTAATTTTTTCAAACGTGGTTTCGAAGTTATCATTAATAAGATTATAGTCAAATTCTTTTTTTAAGTTATCTTCTTCTTCAAACCTACTTAATCTTTTATTAATTTCATCTTCAGTTTCTGTCGATCTTAAAACTAATCTTTTTCTTAGTTCCTCTATATTAGGAGGTGATAAAAAAATCGATATAGTATTGCTTGGATAATAATTCATTAAACTAACTGCCCCATTAACATCTAGCTCAAAAAATAAATGCTTATTATTATCAATATACTGCTCCAAACTACTAAATGCAGTGCCATATAAATCTCCATGAACATTTTCATGCTCAAGAAATAGGTTTTCTTCAATCATTTTTTCAAATTGTTCTTTATTTATAAAATTATAGTGGACACCATCAATTTCATACTTTCTTTTATTTCTAGTTGTATATGAAACAGAAATTTCAATGTTCAAATCTCTCGAGAGTAATTCTAAAAGAGTAGTTTTACCTGAGCCTGATGATCCGGAAATAATGATAAAATTTTTCATAAAATATTTCCTATTTGCTCTCTTAATTTTTCAGCTTGCATTTTTAAGCTTATTGCATGCTTAGATACTCTTTTATCTAAAAACTTAGATAATATTGTATTAGACTCTCTATTGATTTCCTGTAAGATGAAATTAATTTTTTTTCCAGATAATTTTTTTGATTTAATTGATTGAGATATCTGACTCAAATGACTATTAATTCTATCAATCTCTTCTGAAATATCAATCTTTTCTATCTCATCAATTATGTCATTATTCGACTTTAAATTTATTTTACTTGCATGTACTTTTTCTTGAATTTTTTCAATCTTCAATAGATCTTTTCTAGCTATATCCAAATACCCATGAAATTCTTTTTCTATTATAGCTCCTTCTTTATTGCGCATATCAATCAATTCTTTTGTTGCAATTTTTAATAATGAGAAAATCTTTTTTTTAATTGAATTACTATGTGGTACATAACTTAAAATATCATTATTTCTTAACAATTGGCTGTAATTCAAATCAATATCATACTTTTTTTCAATTTCTTTATATGCTTTTAAAACGCTCGATGTTTTTTGACTATTAAATTTGAAGGTATCTTTTGAATCTACTTTTATAAACAATGTAACTGAACCTCTCAATAATTGTTTTTTTAAATAGTTTCTAATCTTGTATTCAAGTGGGCCAGATAAATCAAAGGATTTTGTGTTCAATTCGAAATACCTTGAGTTAAAAGATTTTAATTCAATATTTATTGAAAGACTGGAATCCTCGTAGCTCGAAGAACCAAAACCTGTCATACTAACTAACATTATGCTTCAACCTTTCTTTTCATATTCAATAAATAAAGTAATAATACCCCAACAGGAAACAGTAGTGAAAATATAGGGAAAATTAATTTAAAACTATAGTTATCTGCTATTAATCCTCCTAAGTATGCTGCTAAACCTGAAAGACCAAACATTAAGAAAAAGTTTAAACCAAAGACAACTGATCTTATCCTTAATGGAGTAATATCTTTAATTATGGAATTAATTAATGGTTGAATTGAGTACATAATAATTGCCAAAAGAACTGCAACAATTACAATCAATGTTTTTCCAACAAAAATTATTGATATGAATAAAGGAAGAAGTAAGAGAAAAACTGTTGATAATAATTTAATTCTATCAAACTTATCTCCAAGATATCCTGATAGAATTTGACCTAAAAAACCTGTTAACATAATTGCTGATACAATAGAATTTGCGTTCGAGCCAAAATCTAAATTAAACACTGAAGGAATAAATGTGTTAAATACTGTAAATGATAAGCCTACAACGAATGAAATTAGGAAAAAAATTGATAAAATTGAGTTCTGTTTTTTATCGCTAAAGTCATTTAGGCTAATAATATCCATTTTTTCAGTATTTGGAATAAACTTCATTGAAAGAGGTAATAAAAAAGCATTTAAAATTGCAGTAAAAATAAATGCATAATGCCAACTAAAATACAATAAAGAAAAATATGATATTAAAGGACCTAAAGAAACTCCGATTGATCCAAAGACTCCATGAAATGCATTTGCCTTTGCAATATTTTTGTCAAAAGTTTCTGAAATTAATGTTAGAGAAACAGGATGATGAATGCTTGCAAAAAGTCCCAAAAGAATACTGCTTAGTGAAAATATTAGAACACTATTTGAAACACTCACTAAAAGTGCAGAAAATAAAATTCCTAGTTGAGAGAATACAATTAATTTTTTTGGTCCATACTTATTGTACAAAAAAGACATTGGAAGGGAACCAACACCAAAAAAGAAACTCACAATACCAAATATTAGTCCTACCTCGGCTGCATTAAGAGAAAAAAAATCAATTAAATCAATATACATACTTGGAATCAACATCATAATGATGTGATTTGACATGTGAGATAAACTTAAAACGAATAGAATGGATCTATAAGGCAAGCTTTACTTCTTTTCTGAAAGTCGAGCAGCTTTACCGGATAATCCACGTAAATAGTACAATTTAGCTCTTCTTACTTTATTTACTCTATCAACTTTTATAGATGCAATTGATGGAGAATGAAGTGGAAAAATTCTTTCGACTCCAATACCATTAGAAATTTTTCTTACAGTAATTGTTTCTGCAATACCGGAACCTTTACGAGCAATAACAGTACCTTTATATAGCTGCTGTCTTACTTTTTGACCTTCTCTAACATTAACGTAGATTGAAAGGACATCTCCTGCTTTAAAATTTGGTATATCTTCTCTTAGTGTATTACTCATTTTATTTTTTCTCCAAAAGATCGGGTCTTCTGTCTTTTGTAATTTCCAATTTTTTATCATTACGCCATTTTTCAATTGCCTTATGATCGCCAGATAATAATACTTCTGGAACTTTTAATCCATCAATTTCATTAGGCCGCGTAAAATAAGGAGCATCTAGTAAATCGTCAACAAAAGAATCAGTCATTGCTGAATTTAAATCGTTTAAAACACCTGGAACTAATCGTGCAATTGAATCAAAAATAATCATTGTTGATAGTTCGCCGTTTGAAATGATAAAATCGCCAATTGATATTTCTAAATCGACATATTTTTCAATAACCCTTTCATCAATGCCTTTATAATGTCCACAAATAAAAATTAAAGAACTTTCATTGCTAAGATTACTACTTATTTTATGATTTAAAACTTTTCCTTTTGGCGAAGGAAAAATTATTTTTGGCTTTTTTTGTGATTTTGATATACAATATTCAATGGCGCTAAACAGTGGTTCGCACATCATAACCATTCCACTTCCACCTCCATATGGCTCATCATCGATCTTTTTATAATTATCTTTGGTGAAATCTCTAAGATTAATAGTCTCAATGCTAAGGAGGCCTTTTTTTACTCCCTGATTAGCTATATTGTTTTCAATTAGAGTATTTATCGAACTAGGAAATGGCGTTATAATATAAACTTCCATATAATTTGACGAAAATTTAAGCTATAAAACTTATTTTTTTTCTTCTTCAGCTACTTCTTCTACTGGAGCTTCTTCAGCTACTTCTTCTGCTGGAGCTTCTTCAGCTACTTCTTCTGCTGGAGCTTCTGCTGGAGCTTCTTCAGCTACTTCTTCTGCTGGAGCTTCTTCGGCTACTTCTTCAGCTACTTCTTCTGCTGGAGCTTCTGCTGGAGCTTCTTCAGCTACTTCTTCTGCTGGAGCTTCTTCAGCTACTTCTTCAGCTACTTCTTCTGCTGGAGCTTCTTCTACTGGAGCTTCTTCAGCTACTTCTTCTGCTGGAGCTTCTTCTGCTGGAGCTTCTTCAGCTACTTCTTCTGCTGGAGCTTCTTCAGCTACTTCTTCTGCTGGAGCTTCTTCTGCTGGAGCTTCTTCAGCTACTTCTTCTGCTGGAGCTTCTTCAGCTACTTCTTCAGCTACTTCTTCTGCTGGAGCTTCTTCGGCAACTTTTGCAGCAGCTTTCTCAGCTTTTAATTTTTCTTTTT
>Ga0310343_10001520_pt1 | contig 11933 bp, 11 predicted proteins | sample HC15DNA2025_MG_FD_203519 | JGI IMG/M metagenome (GOLD analysis project Ga0310343, IMG submission 203519) | Marine microbial communities from station ALOHA, North Pacific Subtropical Gyre - HC15-DNA-20-25_MG | ecosystem: Environmental > Aquatic > Marine > Oceanic | place: Pacific Ocean: North... | reverse complement strand
CTATTCTCATCAAGTAGTCCAAGATCCTCTCTCCAATTAGAGAAATCTTCTTTCTTTGAACTGTTACCCCAGTTCTTTGCGCCTTTCTTACGACACTTAACTAACGCTCCAGAAGCATATGCAGAAGGCCAAACACTGTAACGTGACTTTACCTTATGATAACAAGCGTCTTTAGTACCACTACCTTTTCCTTTCTTATCTGCTTCAAAAAGTGCGTCTATGATTGATTGTTGTGATGAGAAAAGATCATTCTCAGTAATAAATGTCTCAACTAAATCTTCCTTTGACCATCTAGAAACATCATATCCCTCTTCCACTAATCCATTTTTCCAATTTTCAAATCTCTCGATATAATCTTCTCTTTCAATGAGTTTAAATGCTTCCCACTCAGCTCTGAACGTACCTTCATTCTTTTGTCTCATCTGATCTTCCTTCTTTTTCTTTCTACGATCCATAAGAGCTTTTGCTCCAAGGACAGCAGCACCAGCACCCAACGCAATTTTAGCACCAGTCTTAACTTGGCCAGGTAATTTATCAGCCATCTTATTAAGTTTATCTACTTTCTGTATTGCACTTGAGATAACTTTTTTACCTTTTTTTACTACCTTACTAGTAGTTTTAATTGGTTTGTTTATATTCGATGCAGTGGTATTCATCTTTTTCAAAAGACCACCTTCTAATTTGCCAGGTTTTAGTTTTCCAGATCTTACATTTGGATTATTAGATGATTCTGGAGGAGGAACAAACTTATTCCAAGCATTTTGAATGGGATTACCAGTGTCTTTAAGTGCTTTTTTAGGTGTAAATGCTTTATCTCTGTTCTGTTTTAACTTCTCTGGTGAAGATCCTCTTCTTTCAGCCACAAACTCTTCATTCTTGCTCTTAGCATTTGAATGATGTGATGGATCACCAAATGCAGGGTTGTTTCTATACTCTGGTTTTTGTTTTTTCTTTTCGTCCTCTAACTGCTTCGCTTTCTTGTCAAGATAATCTTTCATGGCACCACCAGGCTTTCCTGTGCCTTTAGTAAGACCATATTTTGTTCCTTCTTTATAAATTGAAGAGTATGCTTCAGATAAATTCTTGTCCATTTTCAACGGATACAGTATAGCTATCATAACGTATTTATTATATCAATAAATAGAAGACAGGGACTCTATAATTTTTAGCTAAATGGCTCGTCAGGGAATATTTACTGGATTCACACCGAACGATGGACTGGGAGATTCCCTAGCCTTAGGTGCTAGTAAGGTCAATGCAAACTTTTCGGAAATATATACTACCTTTGGTGACGGAACAAACCTTAGTGCCAATGCAGGGAGTGCTGGTACATGGACTAAGGCAGGGAACTCAGGAATATACACAAGTAAGAACGTAGGTATAGGCACAACTGATCCTAGTGCAGCTTTATTTGTATCAGGTAACGTTCAATTAACAGGTATTACAACTGGAACATTCGTTGGAGATGGTTCTGGTCTAACTGGTGTGACTGCAACAGGTTCTGGTGTTGTCATTAAAGATAGTGGTGTACTAGTTGGTGTTGCACAAAGTCTTAACTTCGATAACAACTTAGATGTTACACAAGTATTTGGTGGTAATGTCACAGTTTCTGCTGCTGACACGGTAGGATTTGCATTTACATCTGGATTCTCCACCACATCTGCGTATGCAGACTCTTCTGGAATCGCTACTAGATCAGCAACAACTGGATTCGCTGACACAGCAACCTTGGCCATCAGTGCAAACTTTGCCACAGTCGCTGGTATTGTAACATACGCATCAGCATCTGGAGTTTCAACTAACTCAGGAGTAGCCGAGTATGCAAAGGTAGCTGGTGTCGCAACATACACTGGTAACACAGGGTTTGCAACCATGGCTGGTTATGCACACACAGCTGGTGTATCAACAGTCGCACAGAATTTAACAGGAACTCCATCAATACTTGTCGATAATATCAACGGTACTGGAATTGTAACCTTCCCAGGCCAAGGCAGTAAGATGCGTTTCGACTTTGACGCAACAGGTGACTTACCGACTGCTACAAGTTGGAGAGGTATGTTTGCATGGGCAAACAATACTAAGACTGCATATGTTTCCAGTGGTCATACAATGGGTGGTTACAATGGTTGGAGACAGATACTTCATCAAGACATGTATGGCAACTACTTTACTGTAGGTGTCGTAACTGCATCTAAGTTTGCTGGTGATGGTTCTGAACTTACTAACTTACCATCAACAGATAGTATATGGAGATCAAATACAACTGGTATTCACACGTTGACCAGTGTTGGTATTGGTACTACCAACAATGAAGGATACAAACTCAAGGTTGTAGGTAATATGAGACTTGCTGGTCGTTTAGACGGCACTGCAACAGGTAATATTCTACCCCACTTATGGAATAATTATAGTGATCTACCATCAGCGGGAGTAAATCATGGTCAATTTGCACACGTTAATGAATTTGATAAGGCATACTATGGTCATAAGGAAGAGATAACAGTTCAAGTTGCAGTCGGCACAGACACTGTGGGCGGTCAAGCAACAGGTGTATTCTACTTTAATGGTGTAGAAAAACCAGATCAATTCCCCATAACAAGAGGAGCGACTTATCTGTTTGATCAGAATGATGCTTCAAATGCCAACTATAATAGTCAGGCTCACCCACTCATGTTCAGTCTAACTGAAGATGGAGACTTGGTGCCAGGTGGAGCTCACTATGATCCTACCACTACAGTTTATAGACTAGATGGTGTCGAAAAAACCATGGCAGAGTATACCAGTGGTTTTTCTACTGCTACTACTAAGACTGTACACTTTACACCTCCAGCTGATGCACCTAACACACTTTGGTATTGGTGTCACTTCCACACAGGTCAAGGAAATAGATTAGCACTCAATAATAATGCTTTAGGTTGGAGGGAACTTGTTAATAAAAATGCTGATACTACTGTAGGAACAGGAACTGAGAACTATAATATTGGTGTTGTAACTGCAACATCATTCGCTGGTGATGGATCTGGTATAACTGGAATCGCAGTCACATATACAGCGGTAGCTGGAGTCGCAACTCTGGCAGAGGGGTTAACTGGAATTCCTAGTTTGAATGTTGGTGTTGTAACTGCTCAAAGTTTCATTGGTGATGGTTCTGGAATAACTGGTGTTACTGCCTCTGGTACTGGTATCATAATCAGAGACGATGGCACACTTGTAGGAACCATTGGTACTATCAACTTTGGTACAAATCTATCCGTATCTGCTGCATCTGCTGGTGTTGTAACAGTCACCGCATCAGGTGGTGGTGGAGGTGGTGGTATCGCTGGTATGGTATATCAAGAAGAAGGATCTACCGTTGGTACTGCACAAACAGTTAACTTTATCGGATCTGCATGTACAGTAACATATGGTGGTGGAGTTGCAACTGTTAACTTGGCAGGAGCAGTTCCTTTCACAGGCCCTGCAGCAAATATAACTGCACTTGATATCACACAGTATGAGACTGCATATGGTTGGGGCAACCATGCAAGTGCTGGATATCTAACAAATATTAATAGTCAAAACTTAGGTGATCTATCTAATGTTTCTAGTGCAGGCCCAAGTGTTAACAATGTACTAACATGGAGTGGATCACAATGGGCACCATCTGCACCTACAGGTGGTTCTTCTGGTGTCATCATCAAAGAAGAGGGAACTAATGTTGCATCAGGTGTAACATCAATCAACTTTGTTGGATCTGGTGTGACTGCAACGGCATCTGGAACTGATGCAACTATCACGATCACTGCAACAGGTGGTGGAGGAGGAGTTTCGACCACTGGATTCGGAACATTCACTGCATCTGCTGGTGTTGAACAACAAATAGACTCATTCCCAATCGCTAGTTACTCAAGTGCAGAGTATACATTTATGATTGGCATAGGAACATACAGACAATCACAAAAAGTTCTCGTAATGCACGATGGTGCTACAGCATACTCACAAGAATATGCTATCATGTTCTCCCCAGAACAACAGGTATCCATCGCTGCAACAGTAAGTAGTACTAACGTCTTAGTTAAGTTTACACCTGAAGCTGGAATATCTGGACTAACAACATACAGATTCGTTAAGACCTTAATTCAAGGACTATGATTAATACTAGTACGGACACTCTTGATAGGACAGGGTTAGCTGTCAAACCAACTGGAGCTGACGACAAGAAAGCATACTCTATCAAATGTTATACCAAAGATGATTGGGTATTCATTCATGAAGAACTAGAAAAGGATGGTTCACTGGAAGATAATATCCCAGATCCATCAATAGTATGTTCTGACAAGAAGGAACATAGTGATACAAGATCAACGTACATGTTGACTGATGCGGAAGCAGAAGATCTAAGAAAACATGAGAAAGTACAGTGGATTTGTATTGACTATGACGTTTACCCAGGCAATTATCACCCAGATCCTAAAGATATAACCACTGGTGTAAGGAGGTTTGGTAGATTCAATAAGACAGTATCCAACTACAGAGCATGGAATACTGCACCATCCACACCACCTACATCTCAGGCTGGTATAGGTGCATCAGATAAGAATAGAACTGGATATCAGATACTAAGACACACACAAAAAGAAAATCCTTGGGATGCAACATCCACTGGACTGACTGGATCTGATCATATTATTTTTGAACAAGAACCAAAACAATTAGGTGACGGAACTGGCGTAGATGCAATCGTATCTGATGATGGTTTCTGGATCGGACACCCAGAGTTCGTACATACTGATGATGATCCTGTAGGATATTCAACAGGAAACGCATTGACATGGAGTGGTATATCTACAACGCCAGGCACATGTGGTGTTCTAGATGTGGTTCTTGATGGGCCATACTATATTGATCCAGACTGGTTCAATGCAGATCCAGGCAATAGATTGACTCAACGTTGGGATGGTACAACAGTTCCAGTGGATTCTGTTGCAAGAGCATGGTGGTCTGATGCGAGTCAAAGATCAGTGGGATTCTCTACTATAGGAACCACAAGTGGTATTAGTGGTTCATATACAAGAGAAAATTGCAATGGTACTAACACTGCAAAACCACAAAACGGATCTTATCACGGAACTCAATGTGCTGGTCAGGTATTTGGTAAGAACTATGGATCAGCATACAATGCCAATAAATGGGTAATCAATGGCATCGGTAGTTATAATGCTGGAATCAATGGTAGTCAGTTTGATGTACAGAAACTATTTCACTTGTATAAACCAAACTATGATAGACACTCTGCGATAACTGGTACAGAAAACGATACTAAAAACCCAACGACATCAAGTAATAGTTGGGGATATAGGACTAGTCTTATTCACACCTCTGGAGCATACTATTGGTATAGACCATCAGCTATAGACGGATCAGTAACTGGTGTATCGTATGGTGGTACTGCTGGTGAACCAGCTTTCTTTGATCTACTAGGTGCATATGGTGATAGTAGTAGATGTAAAGGTGAGATGGTAGATAGTTCTGTCACCTCAGCTGGTGATGAGTTGGCTGAGGCGGGAGTCATATTTATTGCTGCTGCTGGAAATAGTAATCAAACTCAAGTCGCTCCTGGCGGTCTTGATTTTAATAACTATTGGTCTACATCTTCTCAAGGTGATAGTGTCTCCTTAGAATCTGCAACTCATCTTGAATTTGGATTGACTTGTTACAACACTATCAACAGAAGAGGATGGCCACAGTCACTAGGTAAGACTACATCTGGAATATCTACTGCTGGAACTGAGTATGCTTGCATCAATATTGGTGCATTAGATGACGCAATAATTAGTAGCGGATTGGGTGGTAATACCACAGACTATAAAGAAAAGAAAGTCAGTTATAGTGACATGGGAACAAGTATTGACTGCTTTGGTGCTGCTGATGACACCCTCACAGCAGACGGTAGAGATTCAAACTTAACATACCCTCACCCAGAAACATATACTGGACTAACACTTGTCCCTTATGATGTTGACTTTGGTGGCACCAGCTCCGCATGTCCTACATGTGCTGGATGGATTACTACTAAATTACAATATAATAGAGATTGGACTTGGAGAGATGTGAAAAACTGGTTAAAGAATAACTGTGGAACTCAGTCTCCTGACAGATTTTATTATGGTGATAACATTACATCTTTTACTGCAACAACACAGGCATGGGAAGATATGTATTCCGTCCAAATGTATGGTCAAGGTCCTGTTGTAATATGGGATGCTCCCACTGGTTCACCCTCTGAACCTAAAAAACCTGAGATCAGAATCACAAACTCACCTAACCTAAAGTTTAGTGGTGGAGTTGAGATAAAGTTCTCCTAATAAATACTAAAAAAGACTAGCGCAATGGCAGAAAAATCGTTCGGTGTAAAGGATCTTAATATAGTTGGAGCAACTGGCGACCCAACTATAGAGAGTAATGGCGATCTAAATTTAAAGGCTGGTCAAGTTGCAATCCAGACCAATACAGCAGTCACAGGAGTAATTACTGCAACAAAGTTTAGTGGTGATGGATCTTTACTAACAGGAATCACTGCTTCTGGAAGTGGTATTATCGTTAAAGATGGCGGTGGTTTAGTAGGAACTGCTGGAACAATAGATTTCGGAACTAACTTAACTGTAACTGCACTATCAGGTGGATCTGTAACTGTAAACGCAGCTGCAAGTGATAGTGGAATTCAAGTTCAAGATGAAGGCACTGGATTAGGAACTGCAACCACACTTAACTTTGTTGGTGATGGAGTGGTTGCATCTGGTGGTGCAGCAACTAAAACAATTACTATTGCTGGTGCAAGTACACCACAAAACCTAACATTAGCAACTCTAGATGTTTCTGGAATTACAACCTCTGGTAGTTTTGTTACTGATCTTATTCCTGGCAATGGAACTGGTAGAGGATTCTGTACCAGATATTATATTACTGCAAACGGTTCTTCTTCATACAGTATGGCAGGGCCTGGACAAAGAAACACTGTGGGAAATCCTACTCTTTATTTGATGAGAGGTTTCTCATATATGTTTGAGAACTCAACAGGTGGTTCACATCCATTCCGTATTCAATTTACAAACACAACTACAGGCGTAGGAACATATGTCAGTGGATCTCAAACAGGAGTACAGATATTTACAATACCACATGATGCACCAGCAAGTTATGAGTATCAATGCACTGTACCAGGCCACGCTGGTATGAAAGGAAGTTTCATTATCCCTAGTTAATATTATGCCATTATCATTTGGAATTGGAAAATCAAGAGGAACTGTCTTTGACCCTGCTATATTTTACTGCGATATATTACAGTTCTATTGGAACTGGACTGACGGAAAGGACTTTGACCTCAGAGCAGAATTTATCAGACCAACACAATTAGCTGGACAAGTAGTGGGAACTGATAAGTTACCACAGATAACTGATGGTGGTGGTTCTGTAACATATATGAAGTGGGGAGGCGACAATCAAACAGATACAGTAGGGTATGAAGGAATATACATTGATGTAAATGCAATCAAATCAGTGCCTGGTGGTATAGCAGAGAATATTATTGAACTGGACTTACGAGGGACTTGGTATGCAGAAGTCGGACAGAATCCAGTAGTTATAAACGCTAGTGGATATCAAGGTGGAACTATGACACTAGAAAGAGATACTATTGGTGCTTCTGGGTATGGATTTATCAACACTGGTTACGCACAATCGTTCACAGACTACAAAGAAAGTGCTGGAACTGTGGTGACATCAACAGACAGAGAATTTACAGGTCAAAGACTAGCTCGTGCAATCATAGATTTAAACACATTTCAGATAACTTTTGTTGCAAATTAAATAAGTATAAATACGGCTAGAAAAATAGTGGGAAATCACATGAAAAGATTTTTACCTATAATTATGCTTTTGATGGCGGCTCCCATGTCAGCTAGGGCCGACTTGATTCACAGATTGACTACGAGTACACAACTCAGCGTGGACGGGGCAGCGACTCAGGCTACAAGAATTGGCTCATCTTATAGTGTAAGTGGTAACAATATTACCGCTGGTACTATGGGTGGACTCACCAAAGCATCTGGTGACAACGCAGCAACAGCAGCTGCAACACAAACTCAAGGTGCATACTCAGTTACCACTGCTGGCAGTGCCTTCAGCCTTACTGAATCATTCACTATGGGCGATGCTGTTGCACCAATCGGATCTGGCGTTGACGTAGGATCAGGTATTGTTGCTGACATGCCTGCATTTGGTAGTGTAACTACTCAAAGTGGCGGTGTGGCAGGAAGTCTTGCTGGTACAATCACTTCAGCGGGCGTTATGACACTAACAGCTGGCGGGGCGGGCACCTCAGCTACTGGCCAATTTGTGTCAGAAATAAGCGTGAATTAGCGTGATATATAATAATGAAGAAACTTGTCGCTACAGCAGCACTGTTTTCGCTGGCTAGTCCAGTGATGGCAGTGCCCGTGGTGCCAAACTTCCAACAGGGCTCTATGACCTCCAGAACGGAAACTCAATCCACCGTGACGGAGACCATAAATTCAATTGATATGAGGACAGGATGGGAATACTCAGTGACGGGCACAAACGTTTCCAACAATGGAGAGGCTTTGAACCCACCAGTGAATACATCAACAGTAAACGTAACACCAAGCAGTTCAAGTGGAGCAGCGGGAGGAGCAGTCGTAACAGGAACGGTAACAAGTTCGTTCGATTCCTTAGACTTTTCAAGCCCAACGAACTTCACGATAACAAATCCAGGCCAAGCGTTCCAATTCACTCAGAGCTATCAAGGGCCAGGCATGACCAACCAGACCATAATCCAGAGGACCACCACTATCCAAAGCGTCACCGACACAACTTCAACGTTTACCCAATAAGCTTATGTCTTCTATCCAACCTTGCGATTGCCCCTGCCACACTGGCGGAGAATGTAGGGGGTGTGAGTGCAACAGCCAATCCAATAGCAAATAGCTCGGGCAGTGTTACCAATCAAGCTATACAAGTTTTACAGGGACCGTATATAACTAATACTTATGGTAATGGTGTGCAATGTCAAGGATCTACATTGAACTTCACGCCTTATATTCAGTTTGCAGATTCCAGAAAAGATCCTTGGGTGGACAGTTATTTGGAACCCCAGTACGACATGACTGACTTCACTGGTCGTATAACACAACAAACTATTACAGTAAAAAACTATCCTTGGGAGTCATGGTATGACACAAGGACTAAGGCAGATGGAACTAGATGGTTCCCAGACGGCGAAGATATGGAGATTACAGTAGATGTAGATGGACCTGATGGCAGACCAGATAATCCTGGCTCTGTTTTATGGAACAAACCTGTTCGTACTGATATGACAGCAAACCAATCATTGAATATTGGTTTATCTGCTACACTTTCTATTCCTATGAATAAGAAGTTACAGAAGCAATGTATGGAGGCAGCACAACTACAGAATAATATGCAAGGTCAATTGATTGCTAATAAGAGATTAGACTTTGAACTTGCTAGACTCAAGAACTGTGGTGAATTAATCAAAGCTGGCATCATGTTCCATCCTAAATCACCATACTATTCTGTATGTGCTGACGTAGTAGTTACAAATCCTGGCGGACAGTTGTTGCCGCACGAACATGTAATACCACAACCTGAGTGGGACAAACCAAAAAACGTTAGCACAGACGCTAGTGTTCTAAAAGAAATATCTATCCCTTAATGTACAAACCACCTTATTGGTTTTATGATAACATTAAGGTTTCTGATAACTCTATAGAAAAACTAAGAGAAAACTTATCAGAAGTTGAACTGATTGATAATCATAAGACAACATTCCACATGGAGAATCAGGAGATATATCCTACTTCTTTTATCAATGAACAATATAATATGATTGTAGAAGGCATTGTAAAAAGTGTTGGTATGTTTCATAAGTCAACATACACATACAAATTTTGGTCACAGTATTATGAGAAGGGTGATTACATTGCAGAACATAATCATACTCCCTCTGACATATCTTGGGTTCATTTTCTAGATGTGCCTAAGAAAAAATGTTTTCGTTTCACTGACACCACAGGAAACACATTAGTTCCCGATGAACAGAATAGTGGAGATATAATTTGTTTCCCATCTTGGGTATGGCATGAAACAATCCCAACTGATGATGCACGTTTAATTGTCTCTGGTAATATAAACTTTACTTTTTACGCTTAATAGGAGGTAATCCTCTCTTTGCACGATACTCATTTGCTATGATGTCGTTGCGAGATAGTTTTGCCTCTTTTTTACCGAGTTTTTGTTGTAGAGTCTTCCATAATTTTGTAATTATAGGTTTAAAAACTCTTAGTAATAATGGTGTTGCAGCTGCACCAGCCGTAGCCACAACTGCGATTGCGACTGTGGTGGTGGTCTGATTTACAGAAGGCAGAAATTTCTCAACAGCAGTAGTGGGTTCATATAATGTCTCACAAATATTCACTTTAGGGTTGTTCGGATCAGGTATCAACTGATGGCCAACCACTCTCTCGTCACCAGCCTGAGTTATGTCACCAACTCTTAGGTTTGCAGGGCCTGGACAAGGAACTTCTTTCTCTTCATTTGGAGTTTTAGGTGGTGTTGTATCTGCCTCAGGAGGACCTAAAGGTTCACCTGTGTCTAGACCACTAATCTGTTCTTCTGGTTCCCCATAAACAGTCTGCCAAGTAAGCTCGTTAGCACGATAATCGGGTGGTTCATAATATGGCATACCACCATCACACAAAACAACATTCTGATTAGGGTCATCATTTACGAGGGTACTACTTTTATTCTGGGGATCCCTTGCATTTTCTTTGTGTACCTTAACACATCCTGGCATCTCTACAACAGGAACTCCTATGTTTACTGTGACAGGAGGAGTCCAAGGGATTGCCTGTGGAGGAGTTCTCATCCAAGGTCTGTTTATAGTTACAATATTAACATCTCTAATATTAAGGGGATGGATGTATTGCAGTCCACCATTAATAGTATAGATGTTTGGGATATTATTTGTCGGCATTTGGAACTATCAACCTCAAACCTTTGACAGGGCCAGAAGTTGTTGGCCATGCCTCTTCCAAAGCGGAACGTACCTCTTCTCTAACTACTGTTCTTATTTGTTCTAGTTGTACTTCTTGTCTTTTTGCAGGGCCATCTGTGAGATTATCAACAACGGCACCACCACCTACTATCGCACCAGTTCCAACAACTGCTGCTGCACTTCCATAGGTAGCCATTTTTTGTAAGTCCATCATTCATCATCCTTGTATCTTTCAAGTTCGTTTTGATAGTGTTGCCATGTAGCACCACTGGTGGAACCTAGACAGGGGTTAATGCAATCGGGATCTTCAATCACGTTACAAACCAACCCTGCTAAGTCATGAGGGCAGGCTTCTTTTCCTGATTCACGCCAATATAATTGACCATCAATCCAAGTAGCACCACACTCATTACATACCTTAAGCATTAACCTAATGGAGGTAATCCTACTGAAGTTGGTGGTGTAGGTGTTGGGTCAGAAGGTGATGGTAAACCTAGACCACCTCCAGTTAAACCTTCAAGAGCTCCAGTGCCAGCTCCTTCACCAAGTATTCCACTCATTCCGCCTGGCATAACAGATTCCATTATCTTGCCTTTAATGTTTTCGATGATTGCATCCTTGCGTATGAATACATAACCAACAGTACCCACGACGGCGAGAGATATAACACCACTAGTAATAGCGATTCCATTTACGATTTTTTGTAACATGATTATTTTTGATCAGGGACAATTTTCACAGGAGCCTGTTCAATACGAACTACCTGTGCAGGGGCAGTTTGAGATGCCTTTTCAATGAGGATCTCCATATCTTTTTTAGATATGTTTGCACCACCACTAGATCCACCATTACTCTTACTCTT
>Ga0310343_10001518_pt1 | contig 11956 bp, 12 predicted proteins | sample HC15DNA2025_MG_FD_203519 | JGI IMG/M metagenome (GOLD analysis project Ga0310343, IMG submission 203519) | Marine microbial communities from station ALOHA, North Pacific Subtropical Gyre - HC15-DNA-20-25_MG | ecosystem: Environmental > Aquatic > Marine > Oceanic | place: Pacific Ocean: North... | reverse complement strand
CTCTATTGGTTTGAGCTAAAATAGATATAAGATTTCCTTGCGTACCCGATGTTACTATTAGAGCATCTTCTTTTCCTAGAAGTTCAGCCGCTTTTTCTTGAAGTTGATTCGCAGTTGGATCATCCTGGTAAACATCATCTCCCAACTTAGAGTTGATTATAGCACTCAACATTTCTTTTGTAGGCCTTGTAACAGTATCACTTCTTAGATCAACTAAATTCATAAATTTCACCTAAAATTTCTAATTCATAAAATTAATAATTAAAATATAATTCACATATGAAAAATAAAAAACAAACAATATTTACAAAGAACTTTCTTAATTCATATTTTCTTATACTAACATTATTTATTATATCTTTAGACCAGATTTCAAAATACATTGTAATACAAAACTTAAAATTAGGAGAGTCTGTACCAAATAGCGGCATTTTTAGATTTACCCATGCTCAAAATACAGGTACTGCTTTTTCTTTGTTCCAAAATCAAACAGATATTTTAACAATCGTTTCTTTTGTTGCTATAGTTTTGATAATATTTATTTATTTATCTATTGAGAAACCTTCAAATTACATTTATTTATCTTATGGATTATTATTTGGCGGTGCTTTTGGAAATTTAATTGACAGAATTAGATTAGGCTATGTTACTGATTTTTTTGACGTTGGGTTTTGGCCTATATTTAATATTGCTGATTCTGCAATAACAATAGGTATTATACTTATGATATTCAACTATTTAATCTACAATAAAAAATAATGAAAAAAATTAAGATTAATACACAGTATGAAGCTAGATTAGATTCTTATATATCTGATGAATTAAATGGTAAATTTTCAAGAAATCAAGTAAAAAATCTAATAAAAAGTGACAAAGTGTCAGTTAATGGAAAAAATATAAATAAACCATCAAAAATCATTAAAGGCAACAGTGAAATTTTGATATATGATCCTATTTCAGAAGAAAATACTGCGCAGAGTTCCCCACTTCCAAACAAAGATAATATAAATATCAACGTGTTATATGAGGACTCTTTTATTGCTATTATAGACAAACCAGCATTTATCTCAATGCACCCAGGAAATGGAAAAAGGAATTTTAATGTATCGGATTACATACAAATAAAATGGCCAGATATAAAAAATGTCGGAGAAAATAATAGAAGAGGAATAGTCCATAGATTAGATCGAGATACAAGCGGGCTAGTAATAATAGCCTTAAAAAAAATATCCTATATAAAATTAATTGAGATGCAACGAATTAGGAAGATAAAAAAATCTTACTTTGCGTTAGTAAATGGGCACCCGCAAAAAGAAAAAGGTATAATTGATGCGCCAATAGGAAGAAATCCTAAAAATAGAACAAAACAAGATATAATTAACGGTGGGAAACAAGCTATTACAGAATATGAAACAATAAAAAAATATAATGATTTCTCTCTTTTAGAAATAAAAATAAAAACTGGTAGAACACATCAAATTAGAGTACATATGAAAGCTATAGGGCATCCCGTAGTTGGAGATAGAAAATATAATAATTTTACATATAACATTAAAAGACAATTTCTTCACGCATATAATATAAAATTCAAACATCCCATAAATGATAAAATATTAGATGTAAGCTCAGAAATTCCTATGGATTTGAATGAGTTCCTAAAAAATTTATCATAAATATGAGCTCAATATGAAAAATGTAAGAGTAAGATTCGCACCCAGCCCAACAGGAATACCACATATCGGTAATATTAGAACAGCTTTATTTGCTTGGTTATTTGCAAAAAAACATAATGGAAATTTTATTTTGCGTATTGAAGATACTGATCAAAATAGATATGACCCAAATTCAGAATTAGCAATAATCGAATCATTGAAGTGGCTAGGATTAGGATGGGATGAAGGACCAGAAATAGGTGGTAATTATGGGCCATACAGACAATCTGAGAGAAAAAGTATTTATATTGAAGTAGCTGAAAAATTAATAGAATCGGGAAAAGCTTATTATGATGACACAACTCCTGAACAACTTAAAGAATTAAGAGAATCTCAAAAAAAACAAAAATTACCGCCTAGATATGATGGTAGAGGCAGGCACAGAAGTAAAGAAGAAATTAAAAAATCAAGAGATAAAGGATTACCAATAACTGTAAGGCTAAAAGTACCAGAATCAGGGGAAATCTCTTTTATTGATACTGTTAGAGGAAAAATTCAAGTTGATGCAAGAGAGATAGATGATTTTGTTATTTTGAAATCGGATAAGATGCCCACATATCATCTTGCCCATGTAGTTGATGATCACTTAATGCGTATAAGCCACGTAATCCGAGCAGAAGAATGGATATCAAGTACTCCAAGGCACATTTTAATTCATCAAGCATTAAAATATGATTTACCAGAATACGTTCACGTACCTCTAATATTAGGTAGCGACAAGTCAAAACTAAGTAAAAGGCATGGCGCTACTTCAGTTCTTGATTATAAAAAACAAGGATTTATAAATGACGCCTTGTTTAATTTTCTTTCATTATTAGGTTGGTCTCCAGGAGATGATAAAGAGCTATTGAGTAAAAATGAAATTATTTCTAAATTTCAATTAAACAAAATAAATTCTTCATCCGCAATTTTTGATTTAAATAAACTAGAATGGATGAATGGTGTCTATATAAGAAGTTATAGCAATGAGAAAATCATTCATAAAGTTATCCCAATACTAGAAAGTAAGGATGAGTCTATAGGTTTGCCTAAAAGCGTGAAAAGGCCTCTTGATAAAAGATACTTAGTCAAAATAGTTCCTCTTGTAAAGGAAAGAATAAGAACACTAAATGAAGTAACTGAACTAATTGATTTTTTTTATGAAGAAAATATAACGAATAAAAAAGAAAATATAATTATAAAAAATATGAACGCTAAAGATAGTATAAAAATCTTAAATAAAGCAATTGATATTTTAAACAATACTAAATTATTTACTAGCCAGTCACTAGAAACTAATTTTAGAAATCTTATACAAGTCGAAAAAATTAAGCCTGGACAATTGTTCACTTCATTAAGATATGCCTTATCGGGAAAAAAAATTGCTCCACCTTTATTTGAAACTATGGAAGTTTTAGGAAAAGAAAAATGCGTAAAAAGAGTTTTCGCAGCTATTACCCTACTTACATAAATAAAACTATTGACCTCGATATATACTAATCTTTATACTTGTAACTTATACTAAAAATAAAACAATGGGAACATATGGTTGAAGTAAAAATTAATGATGGTGAAAATTTCGAGGGATTTCTAAGAAGATTCACAAAAAAAGTTCAGCAAGAATCTATAATTTCAGAAGCTAGAAGACGTCAACATTTTGAGTCGGCTAGCGTTGTAAGAAAAAAGAATGCTGCAACAAAAAAACGAAAGAGTATGAAAACTACTCAAAAAAATATGTAATTTATATTTGTATTTTTTCAAATTAGCACCAAAAATTGGTGCTTTTTTAGTTTAATAACCTTCTAAATTGATGATAACTTTAATGGGAGATAGGAAAATTAATCCTATAAGGAGTATATTTTGAATATAGGAATAGTTGTTTATCCCGGCACATGGAGTGAAAAAGATTGTTTTTACTCACTTTCAAATGTTAATAAACAGTTCTGTGAATTTATTTGGCACAAAGACGAGGATACCAATTTAGAAAATTTTGATGCCATTATACTACCTGGAGGGTTTTCGTACGGGGACTTCTTAAGATCTGGCTCAATTGCTAGTTTATCTCCAATAATGGAAAAGATAAAAGTATATGCAGATAAAGGTAACCCTATTATAGGAATTTGTAATGGCTTTCAAATTCTTTGTGAGTCTAATTTGCTACCTGGAACCCTAATAAGAAATAATAATTTACAATTTCGTTGCGAATGGTCAAATATAAAGGTCGCTAACAATGAAACTATTTTTACCTCTTCAATTAAGAAAAATAAAATTCTTTCAATACCTATTTCACATGGTGAAGGAAATTATTATGCAGATAAAAAAACAATTGATGAGTTAGAGAATAACAATCAAATAATTTTTCGATATTCAGATCGTAATGGTTACATAGACCAATTTTCTAACCCAAATGGTTCTGTAAATAATATAGCAGGCATAATAAATAAAAGAGGAAATATTCTAGGCATGATGCCTCATCCAGAAAAAGCATGCGAAGAAATAATAGGAGGCACAGATGGTAATTTAATTTTTCAATCCTTAATTAATGCTTATAGTAGGCCAGATAAATGAGTATACAAAAAGAAATTTTAGATGAAATAGCTATTTCCAAATTTGAATATGGAGAAATAGTAAATAAATTGAAAAGAGAACCAAGCCAACTTGAACTTGGTTTATTTGGAGCACTTTGGTCTGAACATTGTGGATACAAACATACAAAAAAATTATTAAAAAAATTATCTGATGATTCAAACGATTTACCAGTAAAATTAGGGCAAGAAAATGCAGGTGTTATTGATATAGGAAATAACATTTCAATAGTTATGAAAATTGAATCACATAACCATCCATCTGCAATTGAACCTTTTCAAGGCGCTGCAACAGGTGTTGGAGGAATAATAAGAGATATATTTGCTATGGGAGCAAGACCAGTAGCAATACTTAATTCCTTACGATTCGGTCTTCCAGAAAACAAAAAAAATAAATACATAATTAATGGCGTAGTATCTGGAATATCATATTATGGTAATTGTATTGGCATACCAAATGTCGGAGGCGAAATATATTTTTCCAAAACATATGAAGGCAATCCGTTGGTAAATGCTATGTGTGTAGGTATTATTAATAACAATAAAATAATGAGTGCAAAAGCAGATCAATCTGGTGATTTATTAGTTTTAGTTGGTTCTGAAACAGGAAGAGATGGCATTCATGGAGCATCAGGGCTTGCCTCGAAAACATTCCAAGAAAATGATGAGTTGAGATCTGCAGTTCAAGTTGGAAATCCTTTTTTGGAAAAAATACTTATTGAATCATGTTTAGAAGCAATAAAACTTGAAGAAGTCGTTGGGCTACAAGACTGCGGAGCAGCAGGGATAACATCAGCCGCAATAGAAATGGCTGAGAGATCTAAGCTAGGACTTATGATTGATGTTTCTATGATTCCTCAAAGAGAATCTAAAATGAATGCATATGAATTAATGCTTTCTGAATCCCAAGAAAGAATGCTTTTATCTGTCAAATCTGATGGATTTAACAAAGTTAAGAATATTTTTGATAAATGGGACATTAAATGCGAAACTATTGGTAAGTTTATAGATAAATCTAGTATAGATATTTATGAAGGTGAAAAAAAACTCTCTTCAACACCTGTTTCGGCGCTAACTAATCCACCATTGTATGATCTCAGTAAAAATAAGCCTAATTGGCTAAACATACTTCAAAAAACAGACTTGAGTAAAATAGATATTCCTACAAACGCACCCAAGGATATTTTATTACAAATAATAACTTCGCCTAATATTGCATCAAAAAAAACAATATTTAGACAATATGACCATCATGTACAAACAAATACTGTTATTGAGCCTGGCGGAGATGCATCACTACTAAGAATCAAGGGATCTAGTAAAGGTATTTCATTGTCAACTGATAGCAATGGTAAAAAAATCTATCTTGACCCTAAGGTTGGAACACTAATTGCTGTAGCAGAAGCATGTAGAAATATATCATGCACTGGTGCGAAACCCGTAGCCTTAACCGATGGGTTAAATTTTGGAGACCCTGAAAAAGAAGATGTTCAGTATCAGCTTACTCAATCAATTGACGGGTTAATTCAAGCATCAAAAATATTTTCTGCCCCTGTTATTTCTGGTAATGCAAGTCTATATAATGAATCTAATGGTAATTCGATATATCCTACTACAATCATAGGTGGTATAGGAATCATTGAAAATGCTAACGATCACGTGAATATAAAATTCAAAAATGATGGAGACTTAATTGTCGTACTGGGTCATTCAAGTGCGTGGGGTGAAACTAATGACTTGTCAGGTAGCGAATATTTAGAAATTATTCACAAAAGAGTGCAAGGCCAACCTGAAATTGATTTAGATTTAGAAATAAGAACTCAAAAATTATGCCGTTTAGGAATAAAAAATAAAATTATCAAATCTGCACATGATGTTTCAGATGGTGGAGTAGCAGTTAACATTATAGAGAGCTGTATTTCAGGAGGTATTGGTGCCAGAATAAATGAAGAAATTATTAACAGATGGGATGCTGCTTTATTCGGTGAAACACAATCAAAAATAATCGTAAGTATATCACCAGATGATATAAATGAATTAACGATATTGGCAAATCAAAATAGTGTTCCTATAAAATCAGTAGGTAAAGTGGGAGGAGATTCAGTAATATTTTCAGACTTAATCTCCATTACCTTAGAAGAGGTTGCAAAAAAATGGGATACATCTCTAGAAAACTTATTGAAATAAAATTATGAAAACATCATTAATTTCTATAAAAGATGTTATTAAAAATTATGAAAGCATTTTGTTTGATTCATACGGAGTATTATTTGACGGTATAAAGCCAATGGCCGGATCAATTGAACTTATTAACCACTTAAATAAAATCAATTATAATTATTTTATACTAACAAATGATTCATCAATAACTGACGAAGAAAGATCAAAGAGTTTTATTAATCAAGGACTAAATATTACCAGCGAAAAAATAATTTCAGCTGGATCATTAATCTGTAACTTAATGCAAAAAGAAAATCTGATGGGGAAAAAATGTTTTGTATACGGTACAAAGAGTATAAAAAACGATCTAAAAGCTAAGGGTGTAAAATTATTAAGTGAAAATGAAATGGGAAAAGCAGAAATAATAATTTTTTCAGATGTTGAGAAATGGCCAACTGCAGAGAAACTAAATAAGCTACTTAATTTTTTTTATAAAAAACATTCAGAAAATAAATTCATAAAAATTATTTTACCTAACCCGGATATAATATATCCAGTTGGAAATGATTATTTCAACTTTGGAGCTGCAGCTTTTGTAGATATTTTAGAACAAGCAATATTTAGAATTTTTGGTAAAAATAAACAATATAATGCATTAAGGCTAGGAAAACCTTATGAAATGATTTTTGAAATCGCCAAAAGCAGGTGTAAATCTAATAAAATAATTATGATAGGAGATCAATTAGAAACTGATATACTTGGTGCTAATAAAGCAAAAATTGACTCTGCATTAGTCACTACTGGGATTAATACTACAAAGAAAAAAATTACTACCGATAAAATAGAAAAGAATTTATTACCAAAATTTATACTTGATTCTATAAGATTATAACCATGCCTACATATATTTATAAATGTCAAATAAAAAAATGCTCAACAAAAATTTTTGAAGTTATCAGAAGTTTTACTGATTCAAGAGAAGTTATGTGCCCTGAATGTGATGTTATAGCTGCTAGACAAATCACTTCTCCTACAGTAATTTATAAAGGATCTGGCTTTTACACTACAGATTATGGCAGTGGTTCTAAAAATACTAATAGTTCACCAAATAAGAGCAACAACAAATCAAAAAAGCCTAATAATAATAAATCTAATAAAACGAACAAAAATGAATGAGATTTTTAATTCAGAAAGTTAGCTCAGCGGAAGTATCCGTTGAAAAGAATATTATTGGAAACATTCAAGACGGTCTTTGCGTTTTTGTAGGATTTAAAAATAATGATACTATTGAAGACATTAATTATTTAGTTAATAAATTAGTTAATATGAGAATTTTTCCAGATGAGAATAAAGTAAAATATTTCGATAAAAGCATACTTGAGACAAATTATAAAATTTTACTAATAAGCCAATTTACCCTTTACGCCGATAACAAAAAGGGAAGAAGACCATCATTTTTATCAGCTGCAAAATCAGAAATTGCTAAAAAATTATACAAAACTACAACAGAACTTATAAGATCATATAATATACCTCTAGAAACTGGAAAATTTCAAGCAATGATGGAAATAAAATTAGTCAATATTGGGCCAACCACAATAATGATAGATTCTGACGACAAAAACTACACCAACTGATCATAATCCAAAGAAATATCCAATGATGCAAAAGAGTGAGTAATTGAACCTACAGAAATCATATCAACCCCCGTTTTTGCTACATCTAAAATATTGTGCTTTGTTATCCCTCCAGATGCCTCAAGTATTGATCTCCCTGAATTAATCATAACAATTTCTTTCATGTCTTTAATTGACATATTGTCAAGCATTATAATATCTACTCCAGCTTGTATTGATTCAGTAGCATCTTTAATTGATTCAACCTCAATTTCAATTTTAATCTCCGATGAAACACTATCTCTTACCAACTTAATTATTTTTGTTAGACTATAGCCATCATTTAGAAGAGCTTCAATATGATTATCTTTAATTAATACTGCCTCTGCGAGATTAATACGGTGATTAGCACCTCCACCCATTTTTACAGCATACTTGTCTAGCATTCTATAACCCGGAGTAGTTTTTCGTGTATCAATTAATTTAGCAGATGTAGAACTAATATATTTTACTAACTTGTTTGTTGCAGTTGAAATTCCTGACATTCTTTGTATAAAATTAAGTGCAACTCGTTCAGAGGAAAGTATTGATGCCATTTTTCCAGAGACATTAGCTATTTTTTCATTCATAAAAACTTCTTGACCATCGGATTTGTAATTTTTAAAAACAAGGGTGTTATCATAAAGTTCAAAAACCCTTTTTGCAATATTAATTCCAGAAACTACTCCTTGAGATTTAGCAACTAAGTTACACGATGATGATATATTTGGATTTAATAATGTATTAGTTGTAATATCATCGAAGGCTAAATCTTCATTAAATGACATTGTTATTAAATCGTCAATATATGATGACGATAGATTTATTATTTCAGATTCATACTTATGATTGAAAAAAGGTAATCCCATTTAAGCTCTATAGCCACCCAATGCAAGCATTCTTTCAAGTGCTATGTTTGCATTATATTTCTTATCATCATCAACCTTTATTCGATTGATTGCTACCCCTGCCATAATACCTTCTAATACCCATAGTAGGTAAGCAGGGTGAATTCTGTACATTGTAGCACAAGGACAAATAACTGAATCTAAGCAAAAAATATCCTTATCAGGATTATCTTTAGCAAGCCTATTAACCATATTAATTTCAGTTCCTATTGCCCAACTTGATCCAGGTGGTGATTTTATAACTGTATCTAATATTAGCTCGGTTGAACCATTTATGTCTGCAGCCTTAACAACCTCGTTCGTGCATTCAGGATGAACAATTATTTTTGTATTTGGCTTATTTTTTCTAACATGCTTAATTTGATCAAGGGAAAATCTTGTATGAACCGAACAATGACCTTTCCACAAAATTACCTTAGAATTTAATATTTCTGAATCAGATAAGCCACCATTTTTTTTATAAGGATCCCATAATATAATTTCTGAGTCATTTATACCAAAATCTTTTGCAGTATTTCTACCTAGATGCTGATCAGGTAAAAATAGAATTTTTTCACCTTTATCAAAAGCCCATTCATATGCCTTCATAGCATTAGAAGAAGTACAAACTAATCCACCATTTTCTCCACAAAGTGATTTTATATCTGCTGAAGAGTTCATATATGTTATTGGAATAATATTATATTTTCCTCTCAGAATATTTTCTATCTGAGACCATGAGTTTTTAACATCAACAAACTTAGCCATGTCTGCCATTGAACAACCAGCAGCCAAATTAGGAAGAATAATATTTTGATCATCAGAAGTTAATATGTCTGCTGTTTCTGCCATAAAATGGACACCGCAGAAAATTATCCATTTTGCTTGATTGTTTTCAGAAGCTATTTTGGAAAGTTTAAATGAGTCTCCAGAAACATCAGAATACTTAAAAACATCATCTCTTTGATAGTGATGGCCTAACACAAGAGCCTTAGATCCTATTTCAGCTCTAGCAAATTTAATTCCTTCATCTAATTCTTCAGGTGTAAGCTTAAGATACCTAGTAGGTATTTTTTGCCATCTGACCCCGGAGTTAAATTCTTCTTCAAGTGTTTTAGTTCTTAGATTACCTTCAGTCTGGCAAAAAGCAGACTGTTCCAACTCAGTTACAGGTACAATATTTTTGTCAGAGAACAAAGTTGTCATACTGCAATTTCCTCAAATTTATTAAGTTTACTTTTTATAACTTCACCAGACAGTGACCATGAAGAATAATCTGTAATCTTTACATTTATAATTTTTCCTATTATTGAATTATCCAATAGTTTACTTAAATCACCATTTAAATAAACTATTTTATCTGTTCTTGTTCTTCCATGCATCACTCCTCTCTTACGTCCTTCGACAAGAATTTGATATTTTTTGGACAACATCTTTGAATTTAGAGATTTTTGGATATTTTTTTGGAGATCATCTACAAGATTAAGTCTCTCTTTTTTTGTACTTCGATCAATATTATCTGGTAGTTTTCTTGAAGCATATGTACCATTTCTATTTGAATACGCTGCAACATGGACCTTGTCAAATTGTATCTCTTTCAACAGATTAATAGAATTTTGAAACTGTTCATTAGTTTCATTTGGGAACCCGACAATTAAGTCCGTTGTTAAACTTATTCCAGGAATCTTACTTTTTATAAAATCAATTTTTCTTAAATATTGATTTACTGTATAGCCCCTTCTCATATTAACTAAAACAGTGTTGTCACCAGCTTGTACAGGCAAATTTATGCTTTCACAAACCTTTGGTAAATCAGCAACTAAAGATATTATTCTTCTAGACATATCATTTGGATGAGAAGTAAGAAATCGAATTCTTTCTAAACCCTTAATTTCATGTATTTTTTCAACTAAATCAGCTAAATCTAATCGTTGTCGCAGATCATGACCGTAGGAATCAACATTTTGTCCTAATAAAGTGACTTCTTTTAAGCCCCTGTCAACCATGAGATCTATTTCATTGTATATCTCAGTTAAATCACGACTAGTTTCCTTTCCTCTTCTAAAAGGAATAATACAAAATGTACAAAATTTATTGCAACCATGTACTATGGGTACGAAAGCAGAAATTTTTGGAGAAATCGGCGCTAAGTCAGATAAACAACCTTCCATATCCTTATTGAATCTAACAGATAGTAAATCTAGTATTGGATGAAATTCCTGAGGTCGAGCCCAAAGATCTACGTGTGAAAATCTTTTTCTCAATGATGAAGAATCAGGACCTACCATACAACCCATAACAATTATGATTTTTTCTGGTGATTTACTTTTTATTTTTCTTAATTTACCTAAAAAACCTGTTGTTGTGTCTTCAGCTGACTGACGAACAACGCATGTATTAACAACAATAATAGATGAATCTTCGTATGAATTTTGTGATTCAAAACCCATTTTAACAAGGCTACTAGAAAGTTTCTCTGAATCAGAAACATTCATTTGGCAACCAACTGTGGATATGTTGAAAGATGTCATATATATTTATTTTATTATTTCTTTAATTTTACCGATAATATGAAAATTATAAAATAAAAAACTATAAATATAATAAAAAAGTTATATTTTTTTCACTAAGTATGTATAATTTCATACTTATGATAAAAAATTTAAGAGCATTAAGAGTAGGATTTATAGGAACTGGTGCAATTTGCTCTCTAATTACCAGAGAAATTGAATCAGGAAAAGTAGGGAATGTAGAAATTCTAGCTTTATACGATACCGATTCACTTAGTGCAAAAAATTTATCAAAACAGTTAACTTCAGATCCTCATTTATATACTTCCATTGATGATCTAGCGAATGACCCCCAGATTGATCTAGTGATAGAATGCGCTTCACCAATTGCTGTAGAAAAAAGTGCTGAAATAGTTCTAAGAGCTAATAAAAACATCTTAATAATGAGCTCAGGAGCATTATTAGATA
>Ga0310343_10001516_pt1 | contig 11968 bp, 5 predicted proteins | sample HC15DNA2025_MG_FD_203519 | JGI IMG/M metagenome (GOLD analysis project Ga0310343, IMG submission 203519) | Marine microbial communities from station ALOHA, North Pacific Subtropical Gyre - HC15-DNA-20-25_MG | ecosystem: Environmental > Aquatic > Marine > Oceanic | place: Pacific Ocean: North... | reverse complement strand
GCAAATTTCATAAGCACCTCCTTAAAAAAATATTAAAAAACAGGGCTAAAACCCGCTTGATCAGATATTACTTTGTAATATACTGCACAGAACAAACTGAAACTATCAGCTGGAGCGAAACATTATGAACGACAAATGCTTTGAATTGCCGAATCACTTCTCGCGTCGCGAGTTTATGCACGTTGGATTCATCGGGGGACTGGGACTGACCCTGCCTGGTTTCTTGCAGATGAAAGCCCACGGGGCCCAGAAGTTCTACGAGTCCAAGGAAGGGCCGGCCAAGAACGTCATCCACATTTACCTGCCGGGCGGAATGGCCCATCAGGAGTCATGGGACCCGAAACCCTACGCTCCCCTCGAGTACCGCGGCCCCTTCAAGAGCATCCCGACCAAGATTCCCGGCGTGCGCTTCTCCGAAAACTTCAAGCAGTCGGCCAAGATCGCCGACAAGATCACCGTTTGCCGATCCATGACCCATGGGGAGGCCGCCCACGAGCGGGGCACCCACAACATGTTCACCGGCTACCGTCCCAGCCCGGCCATCAACTTCCCAAGTTTCGGGGCCGTCGTTTCCCATGAGCTCGGCTCGAGAAAGAACCTCCCTCCCTACGTCTGCGTACCCAACGTGCCCAACGAGTTTGCCGGCAGCGGATACCTCAGTTCCTCCTACGGCCCCTTCGGCTTGGGTTCCGATCCGTCCTCCGACAACTTCAAGGTGAGGGACCTCTCCCTTCCCAACGGCATTGGCGACGACCGTTTTTCCAAGCGCCGCAGCCTTCTGGATACGGTAGACGGACACTTCCGCAAGGTGGAGAAATCCGACGCCCTCGGAGCGATGGACAAGTTTTACAACGACGCTTATTCACTCATCAGCTCCAAGGAGGCCCGCGAGGCTTTCGACATGAGCAAGGAAAGCGACAAAATCAAGGAACGCTACGGCAAAAACACCGCGGGTCAGCGCATGCTGCTCTCGCGACGCCTCGTGGAATCCGGAGTTCGCTTCGTCTCCATGACCTACGGCGGTTGGGACAACCACCAGAACATCGAGGCCGCCTTCAACAACCAGGGACCGGTACTCGACCAAGCCTTCGCGGCCCTCATTTCAGACCTGGACGAGAGAGGCTTGCTCGACAGCACCTTGGTCATGATGTCATCCGAGTTCGGCCGTACCCCCAAGATCAACAAGGACAGCGGACGCGACCACTACCCGCGCGTCTTCAGCGTGGTTCTCGCCGGTGGCGGCATCACCCGCGGCCAAGTCTACGGCTCGTCCGACGCATTCGCAACCGCTCCCGAGGAAAACCCCCTCTCCGTCGAGGATCTGGCCACTACCGTCTACGACCGGATCGGCATCGTGGCCGACAAGGAACTCATGGCTCCCGGCGACCGGCCCATGGAAATCGTGGACGGTGGCAAGGTCATCAAGGAACTGCTCGCCTAGCCTTCCCTTGTTCAACGAGGGTTTCCATCAACCGTGAGTTTCCTCGAGAAGCGTTCTCCAGGGGATTCCCAAATACCGTGCGCATGAAGAAGATTACTTCGCTTTTTGCCGGCTTTCTGCTCGCCGGCTCCCTCTTTGCAACCGAGCCCATCATTTCGTCGCTCCTGCCCAGGGGCGGACAGGCAGGCTCCACGCAGGAGATTATCGTACGCGGACAGAGGCTCGACCAAGCGACCGAGTTTCTCTTCTACGGCGAGGGAATCCGGACGACCAAAATCGAGGAAGAGAAATCGACCGTCCTGAAGGTTGCCCTGGAGATAGCCAAGGACGCCCCTCTCGGTCAGCATAAGCTCCGAATCCGAACCAACGAGGGGCTCAGTAACCTTTACACCTTCTGGGTCAGCCCCTACCCCAACGTCAAGGAGGAGGAACCCAATTCCGCCTTCGACGAGGCCCAGGCAATCCCCGTAAATTCGACCGTCAATGGAGTGGCCCTCAACGAGGACGTGGATTTCTACGAGATCAACGCGACCAAGGGCCAACGGATCAGCGTGGAGGTCGAAGCCATACGCCTCTCGGGTCCTCTCTTCGACCCCTATATCGCCATCCTCGACGACAAGCGCTTTGAGCTCGCCACCTCCGACGACAGCGAATTGCTCCTTCAGGACAGCACCCTGAGCGTTGTGGCGCCCCGCGACGGAACCTACGTGGTCGAGGTCCGGGAGTCCTCCTATCGAGGAGGGAGCAGTTTTCAGTATCGGCTGCACGTGGGCAACTTTCCTCGTCCCCTCGTTGTCTTCCCGGCAGGAGGAGAAGCGGGGAAGACCGTCGAATTCACTTTCCTGGGAGACGCAAAGGGGCCCTTCAAGGCCAGCATCAAGCTACCGGAGAACGAAAGCGACGACGAGTTGCCCTACTTCCACCGGGAAGGCAGCCTTTCCTCCCCCAGTCCCAACCGCATCCGCATTTCGACCTATCCCTCCGTTCTGGAGAAAGAGCCCAACCAGAACCGTAACGACTCGACCGCCACGGAACAGTTTCTTCCCCTTGCCTTTGACGGCGTGATCCAGGAGGACAAGGACGTCGATTACTTCCGCTTCAAGGCGAAGAAGGGACAAAGGTACTACATCAAGGCCATGGCCCGTGCCGTTGCCTCACCTCTGGATCCCGTCCTCAACCTCTACGACGCCAAGGGCAGTTCCCTCGTCGGGAACGACGATTCGAACGGCCCCGACAGTCTTCTAACCTACACCTTCCCCAAGGACGGGGAATACCTCCTCCGAATCAAGGATCACCTCGACAAGGGAAGCCCCGCGCACGTCTACCGCATCGAGACCCACCGTATCCTTCCCGAGGTCTCCGCCTCCATTCCCCTTTTCCGCACCCGCGATACCCAAAGCCGCCAAATGCTTCCCATCGCCCGCGGGAGCCAGGTTGCCACCGCCCTCAACGTGAGCCGCAAGAGCTTCAGCGGAGACCTTGAGATTTTGGCCCGCAACCTTCCCGCCGGCGTAACCATGGAAGCTCCGCCCGTCAACGGAGCCTTCACGAGCACGCCCATCCTTTTGCGCGCCTCTAAGGACGCCCCCTTGGGGCAATCCCTCGTGGACCTCAGCCTCGTCCACGAAAACGCCGAGAAGAAAGTCAAGGTCTCGGGGAGCTTCAAGCACGACGTTGCCCTCGTCTACGGCCCTCCCAACAACCGCACCTACTATCACACCAAGCTCTCCCGCCTCGCGGTTGCGGTCGTCGACCCCATCCCCTTCAAGGTCAAGCTTCACCAACCGGTCAACCCCATCGTCAGGAGTGGTTCGCAAAACATCAAGGTCGAGATCGTCAGGGACGCCAACTTCACCAAGGCGATCACCGTACGCATCCTCACGCGCCCGCCCGGCATCGGAGCCAAAAGTTCCATCAGCATTGCCGAGGGCAAGTCGGTCGGCTACTATGCCTTGACCGCTAATGGAGGAACCGCCCTGGGTACTTGGAAAATCGGCGTACAAGCCGAAACGGGAGCGCCTGGAGGCGGTATTTGGAGAGTCGCCTCCGACTTCATCGATCTGAGGGTCGAGGAACCCTTCGTTTCCATGAAAATCAATATGGCCGCCGTGCAACGGGGCAAGGAGGGAGAAATGATCTGCGACCTCAACGTGCGCAGACCCTTCGAAGGTTTGGCCACCGCCGAACTGAAAGGCCTGCCCCCGTTCTCCGCCACTACCAAGATCGAGTTCGATGCCAACACCTCCCAGCTCAGTTTCCCCATCCAGACCGAGGACAAGGCCCGGGCCGGCTTGACCAAAAACCTCTTCTGTTTCGTTAGGGTGCCCATGTCGGGCGAACTGATCACCCATACCGTCGGGCAAGGCGGACAGATCCGCCTCGACAACCCTCCCCCCAAGCCCAAGGCGCCGGCCAAGCCAAAGCCCAAGGAAGTCGCCGAGGCCAAACCCGCCCCGGCCAAGAAAAAACCTCTGAGCAGGCTGGAGCAACTTAGGCTCTCGGCCCAAGGAGGCTCGAACTGAACCCGGCATGAAGATTCTCCTCTTTCTTTTCCCCCTCGCTCTGCTCGGCAACCCCGAGCCCTCAGCACCGGCGACCGAAGCCAAGCCCAAGCCGGCTCCAACCCCCACCGAGGCGAAACCACCCGAGGCGGCAAAGCCCGAGCCGAAACCAACCGCTCCCACCCCGGCTCCCAAGGCCGATCCAAAGCCATCCCCGAAGCCCGAGCCGAAGCCAGCCCCCCAAGCGAAGCCAGCTCCGCCCCAATCCGAGCCGGTCGCCCAACCCGCGCCACCGGCTCCTCCCCCTATCGTGGCTCCCGACTTTCACCGCGAAATCCGCCCCATTCTCGAAGCGGCCTGCATCCAGTGCCACGGGGCCGAGAAGCAAAAGGGCAAGCTCCGCCTCGACTCTCTTGAATTCGCCCGCAAAGGCGGAGACTCGGGACCGGCCCTCGTGGCCAAAAACCTAGTCGAGAGCCTTTTGCTCGAGAGGGTCAACCTGCCCGCCGACGACGACGAAATCATGCCTCCCAAGGGCGGTCCTCTCGATGCCGCTCAAAAGGACGTCCTGACCCGCTGGATCCAAACCGGGGCCAAATGGCCGGCCGGCTATGCGCTTCATGCCCGCACCGAGCGGGAACTCGCCCTGCGTAAGAAAGCCCATTACAAGAAAATCGTCGAACTGGAGGCCTACCCCCCCGTAGTCCGCCTCCAGACCAAGGAAGACTTCAATTCCATCGTGGTGCGGGCCAAGTACACCGACGACGTCACCAGGGACGTCACCAGGGAAGCCTCCATCACCCTCGCCCAAGCCGGGATCGCCGAGTGGAGGGACTCGGTCCTGTACCCGATCAAGGACGGAAAGACCGAACTCCGCATCTCCTACCGCGGCCTGCACAAGACCATTCCCATAGAGGTGGTCCAAGCCACCGCGGAGAGGCCCATCAGCTTCAACCTCGACGTCATGCCCGTATTTATGAAGGCCGGTTGCAACTCTGGCTCCTGCCATGGGTCAGCCAGGGGCCAGGATAGGTTTATGCTCTCCCTCTTCGGATACGACCCGAAAGGCGACCATTTTCGGATCACGCGCGAGGAGGGAACGCGCCGTATCAACCTTGCCATTCCCGAGGAAAGCATGCTCGTGGAAAAGTCCGTTGGGGCCGTGCCACACACCGGGGGCAAGCTCTTCGAGAAGGGAAGCGATCACTGGCAGACCCTGGTGGGATGGCTCAGGGACGGCGTGCCCAATGATCCCGAGGACGTGGCCAAGCCCGAGAAGATCGATTTCTTCCCCCCAGACGCCCTGCTGGAGGGCAACGGCTCCACCCAGCAAATGACCGTGCTGGCGCACTACTCGGACGGTACCACCCGCGACGTCACCCCCTTGACCGTATTCCAGTCGAGCAACGACGTCTCGGCCTCCATCGATGAAAAGGGCCTCATAACGGCCGGCAAGAGAGGGGAGGCCTTCGTGATGGCCCGCTTCAACGTCTTCACCATCGGAGCGCAGGTGGTGGTCATCCCCGAGAACCTCAAATACCAAAAGCCCGTCGTCCCCGCCAACAACTACATCGACGGCCTCGTGCACGACAAGCTTCACAAGCTCCGCATAACGCCCTCGGAAGTCTGCTCCGACGAGGTGTTCGTCCGCCGGGTCGCGCTCGACATAACGGGAGTCCTCCCCGACCGGGAAACCTTCGACGTCTTTATGGCGGATCAATCCCCCGACAAGCGGGCCAAGCTCGTGGACCGCCTGCTGGAGCGCAAGGAATTCACCGAGATGTGGGTCATGAAGTTCGCCGAGCTTCTGCAGATCCAGACCGACGACAACCAGGGCATGAGTTACAAGGCCACCCTACTCTACTTCAACTGGCTCAAGGACAGGATCGCCAACAACGTGCCCATGGACCGGATCGTCCGCGAGTTGCTTACCTCCACCGGCGGTACTTTCGTCAACCCCTCCACCAATTATTACCAAGTGGAGCGCGACAACCTCAAGATCACCGAGAACGTGGCCCAGGTATTCATGGGGATGCGCATCCAGTGCGCCCAGTGCCACAACCATCCCTTCGACCAGTGGACCCAAGACGACTACTACTCGTTCGCCTCCTTCTTCAGCCAGATCGGCCGCAAGAGGGCCGCCGATCCTCGGGAGTCAATCATCTACAACCGCAGGAGCGGGGAGATCAACCACCCCGTCCACAAAAAGCCCATGCCACCCAAGTTCCTCGGCGGGGACGCGCCTGAGCTCAAGAGGAGCGACGACCGACGGGTCGCCCTTGCCAACTGGCTGGCCTCCCCCGAGAATCCGTTCTTCGCCCGCAACCTGGCCAATATCGTATGGGCCCATTTCTTCGGCCAGGGAATCATCGAGCCGGTCGACGACGTCCGGGTCTCCAACCCACCCTCGAATCCCCAGCTTCTGGATGAGTTGGCCAGGCGCTTTACGGAGTACGACTACGATTTCAAGAAACTCGTCCGCGACGTCTGCAATTCCCGTACCTACCAGCTCTCCAGCGCCCCTACCGAGTCCAACAAGGACGACCTGAGGAACTTTGCCAGAGCCCACCTTCGCAGGCTCAGGGCAGAGGTCCTGCTCGACGTCATTTCCCAAGTCACGGAAACCAAGAACAAGTTTCAGGGCCTTCCCCTCGGGGCCAAGGCGATCCAGATCGCCGATGGAAGGGTGAGCAATTATTTCCTCACCACCTTCGGCCGGGCCACCCGGGAAACGGTTTGTTCCTGCGAAGTGGTGATGGAACCCAGCCTGTCCCAGGCTCTTCATCTTCTCAACGGCGATGCTACCAACTCCCGTATCAAGCAGGGCAAGGTCGTGCGCAACCTTCTAAAGGACGGCAAGAATCCCGAGCAAATCCTCGACAACCTCTACGCCCGCTGCTACTCGCGTAAACCCAGGCCCTCCGAAAGGGCCAACCTCCTGGCCTCACTGGCCGGCTCCGAGTCGCCCGCCGAGTCACTCGAAGACGTCTTCTGGGCCCTTCTCAATTCCAAGGAATTCATCTTCAACCACTAGCCCGGCCAAGCGCGAAAGCACCATGAACCTTCCGCTCAAGCCTGCCTTCCTTCTTTCCCCCGCCCTTTCCCTCCTCCCTTTGGGAGCCAGCCCGGAGAAGCCGAACTTCCAGGACGACGTCTTTCCCGTTTTCGAGGAATCCTGCAACTCCTGCCATAACCCCGACGAGGCCAAGGGAGGGCTCGACCTGACCAGCATGAACGGCATCCTGGCCGGGGGCAGCTCGGGGGACTCGGTCGTCCCGGGCGACGCCTCAAACAGCCTGCTCTACCTTCTTCCCGCCCGCCTCAAGGAACCCCACATGCCTCCGCGGGGCGACAAAATCGCCGCTCCCAAGCTCGCCATGCTCAAGCTATGGATCGACCAGGGCATACTTCCCACCGCATCGGGCAAGCCGATGCAAAAGAAAAAATCTTCCGTCAACCTGGCCCTCGGCTCGGTGTCCATAGGCAAGCCGGAAGGTCCTCCTCCCATGCCCGAGTACCTGGCTCTGGAGCCCAGCGTGATTTCCCAACGAGCCTTCGCGGCTCCCGCCATGGCGGCCGCGCCCTGGTCGCCCCTCGTGGCCATCGCCGGCCAAAAGCAGGTCCTTCTCTACCATACCGAGACCTTGGAACTGGCAGGCATCCTACCCTACCCGGATGGGTTCATCGAATCTCTCGTATTCAGCCGCAACGGAAAGATCGTCCTCGCCGGCGGAGGCCGTGGCGGGAAGAGCGGAAAAGTGACCGGTTGGGACCTCAAGTCCGGCAAGCGCATCCTGACCCTGGGCGACGAATACGACGTCATCCTGACCGCCGACCTGTCCGCCGACCAGTCCCTCGTGGCCATCGGTAGCCCCTCCAAGATCGTCAAGGTCTACGACTTGGCCAGCGGGGAAGTTCTCTACCAGATCAAGAAGCATTCCGAATGGATCACCCAAGTCCGCTTTTCCCCTGACGGCATCCTGCTCGCGACCGCCGACCGCAACGGCGGCCTGCACGTCTGGGAAGCCCGCACCGGCAACGCCTTCTATACCCTCGACGGCCACAAGGAAGCCGTCACCGACTTGAGTTGGCGGGCGGACTCCAACGTCCTTCTGTCCTCCTCCGAGGAGGGAACCGCCCGAATCTGGAACATGATCGACGGCAAGCAGCTCAAGTCCTGGACGGCCCACGGCGGGGGAACGCTTTCGGCTCACTACGACACCAAGGGCAAGATCGTCACCGCCGGGCGCGACAAGACGGTCAAGTACTGGGACGGGGAAGGCAAGGCCCTCAAGACCTTGGGAACTTTTCCCGATATCGCGATGGAAGCACGCCTCAGCCATGACGGATCCCGGATCATAGCCGGGGACTGGTCCGGGCAGATCGCCGTCTGGCAGACTGTAGACGGAAAGAAGGTCGGCTCCCTCACCGGCAATCCCCCCACCCTTTCCACCCGCTTGTCCGGGGCCAATACGCTCAGGGAAAACAGCCAAAAGGCCCTCGCGGCAGCCGAAGCCAAGCATACTCCCCTTGCCCAGGCCGAGGCGAAGGCGGCGAATACCCAGGCGGACGCCTCAGCCAAGGCCAAGCAGGCCGAGGCGAACCTCGCGGCGGCCACCGCCCAGATGCAGAAAACTCTCGGCGCTCTGCAGAAGGCCCAAGCGGAAGAAAAGGCCAAGGCCGCCGACCAGGCCGCCAAGCAGAAGGACAAGGATTCCAAGGCCCAAGCTCTCGCCCAGGCCAAGCAAAGCCACCTCTCCCACTCCGGTTCCTTTGAGAAATGGACCAAGAGGGCGAACTTCCGCTCCGAGCGCGTAAGCTCCCTCCACGAAGCCCACCGCAAGACCGAGGAGGCGGCAAGCGGCAACGCCGACGACCCGAGCTTCCAAGATGCCCTCAACAAGCAGAAGGAAGCCCTTGCGGCTATGGAGAAGGCATTCGCCCGGGCCAGGGATACTTCCGCCCGCCACAAGGCGGAGATGGAGAAGTTCGCGAAGCTCGTCGCGTCCGCCACCCAGGGCCTCGACGTCGCGGCCAAGGCCCTCGATGCAGCCAGCCAAGCCCTTTCCCTTGCCAAGTCCAAGACCCAGGCCGGAAGCAAGGTCCACCAGGAATCGGTCGCCCTGCACGGTCAGGCCAAGACGGCTGGGGCGCAAGCCCAGGCTGCTCTGGCGGCGAGCCAGAAGGCTCTCGACGCCGCCCGGGAAGCTCTCAAGGGACCGGCCGCCGAACTGGACGAGGCGAGAAAGGGCTTCGACTCGGCAGGCAGGCAAGTGGCCCGCTGGCAGGCGGAACTGATCAACCTCGACAGGCATGCAGAGCTTGCCAAGCTGAACGATCTCCGGCCCGAACTCAGCGAGCTGGAGAACTTGCTCGGCAAGGCGGACGGTCTCATGAATTCGGCAGCCAAGGCCGTCGAGGCGGCTGGCGAATCCCTTCGTCAGGTACCGGAAAAAATAGCGCTGGCCAAGAAACTGGTGGTCGACAGAAACGCAACCGTATCCACCTTGGAAACGGAAAAGGCTTCCATTATCCGGGCCAAGGGCAAGAAGGCCGCCTTCATCGATCAAGTCGGCCAGTTGGCCGCGCTGTCCAGGAAGGAGGCGGACGCCAAGGAAGCGGATTCCGTCTTATCCAAAGCCAATGCCAAATTCGACGAGACCATCGCCCTGCTCAAGCAGGACTTGAGCGACACCGAGAACCGCATCGCGCAAAAGCAACAGGAAGTGACGGATGCTGAGAACGCAGTCGTAGCCGCCCGGAAAGGAGTGCTTGAAGCCCTCAAGCTCAGGGAAAGCGCCCCTCAAGTCCTCGCCGAAAAGGAAAAGGCTCTCGCCGAGGCCAAGGCCATGCACGGGGCAAGCAAGGCCTCCTTCGATGCCTTTAAGGCCAAATTCGATCAGCAAGCGTCCGTAACCGAGGATCTTCTCAAGAAGTACCTCGACGCCCGGCCGAAGTAATTCCTCCGCGAAGGGGCATCGCCGGACCCTAGAGCGACCAGCCCTTGCGGTATTTTCTGCGGACGTATTTTTCCGCCGCCTTCAAGCTGGGTTTCATCCCCGGGCCGTCCCAGTCGATCTTCTCGCCTGTCCTGACCGAAAGGTTGCCCAGGAGAACCGTCTCGGTCAACGGTCCGGCGAGCGAAAAGGCTGAAAGAGGCTCCCCCTTTCCTTTGATCCCGTCGAGCCACTCGACGTGATTGGCGTCGTTGGTCGAGATTCCCTCTTGCTCGATCCGGGAAAGGCTTTGCGGAGTGGATTCCTCGATTTGCCTGACCTCGTCCCCGTCGCGCCCAATGATCTTCCACTTGGTAGACCGGCGGTTGAAGACCATCGTTCCCTTGTCCCCAACGAGGACCGATTCGTATCCGCGCAGGTCCTGTCCGCCGGCGACCTCACGTGGAGGGAGGTTGGCTTGGCCGTTCTTCCTTCCGTCGTACCAGGTCAGGGTCACGGGGGGCTGCGGTCCGCGGGCGGGAAACTGGTACTTGATGACCGACCAGTTCGGGCCGGCAAGCTCGGTGTTGCCTCCTTGCTCCGCCTCCACGGAAAGAGGATGGCCCAACTCAAGGGCCCAGTAGGGCATGTCCATGATGTGGCAGGCCATGTCGCCCAAGGCTCCCGTCCCGTAGTCCCACCAGCCCCTCCACTTGAAGGGAACGTACTTGGAACTGTAGTGGGTCTTGGGAGCCGGCCCGAGCCAGAGATCCCAATCCAGGCTCTCGGGAATTTTCTCCTTGGGGGGACGCGCGGTCAGTCCCTGGGGCCAGATCGGCCGGTTGGTCCAGACGTGCACATCGGTCACCTTGCCGATGATGCCGGCCCGGACCAGTTCCACGGCCCGCCTGATGGGCTCGCCAGCGTGGGCCTGGTTGCCCATCTGGGTAATGAGCTTGTTCTTGGCCGCGGCCTCGGTAAGGATGCGGGCTTCGTGGATGGAATGGGTCAGGGGCTTCTGGCAGTAGACGTGCTTGCCCAGGTCCATGGCGGCCATGGCGGCGACGGCATGGATGTGATCGGGAGCGCTGATGACCACGGCATCGACGTCCTTTTGCTTCTCCAGCATTACGCGAAAGTCGGCATAGACCTTGGCCTTGGGGAAGGCTCCGATGGTCTTTCCTCCCCGTGCCGTATCCACGTCGCAGAGGGCGACCACGTTGGCGCCTGCCTTCGCGGCGCTGGCGACGTCGGCGGTCCCCTTGCCGCCGACTCCAATGCCGGCTACGTTGATGCGTTCGTTGGCTCCCCACACCCGGGAGGGCAGGAATTGGAAGGCGAAGGCCGAGGTCGAGGCTCCGATGAATTTTCTGCGAGACAGGCTGATCATGATGCGGGTGGGTTAAGGGGAATTACGTAGGGTAATTAAAATTTCCCCCCTTGCCTGGCAACAAAGATATCGGGGGCGGGCGAAACTTGACTTTCCGGGACGGTGCGAAGTTAATGGAATCATGTTCCCAAGGAATCAGATCCTCTCCCTACTCCTCGGCGCATGTTCGGTATCCCCGGCGGTCGCGAAAGGCCCGGACGCAAATGCCTCCATCCTTTCCGACCTGGAACTCGCCAAGCGGGATGCGGAGGACTTCGAGAAGCTCGCCAAGCTGGTCAAGCCCTCGGTCGTGGTCATCGAGAGCGTTGATCGGCTGGGACGGGAAGGAGGAAGAGGAACCGGGTTCGTGGTCCGTTCCGACGGAGTCATTGCGACCAATTTCCACGTCATTGGGGAGCATAGGGACTTCGCCGTCCGCTTCTCCAACGGCAAGACCTTTCGGCCCCGCAGCATTCTCGCCGTCGACCGCGACCGCGACCTCGCCCTGGTCAAGATCGATGCCAAGGATCTTCCCGTCCTCACGCTGGGAGATTCCGACAAGATCACCCCGGGACAATCGATCTTCTCCCTAGGTAACCCGCTTGGCTACAGCCACAGCGTGAGCCGGGGCGTAATCGCCGCCATCCGCGAACTGCAGGAAGGCGACGGGCGCCCCATGGTCCAGGTCGCCATTCCCATCGAGCCGGGCAGCAGCGGAAGC
>Ga0310343_10001515_pt1 | contig 11970 bp, 14 predicted proteins | sample HC15DNA2025_MG_FD_203519 | JGI IMG/M metagenome (GOLD analysis project Ga0310343, IMG submission 203519) | Marine microbial communities from station ALOHA, North Pacific Subtropical Gyre - HC15-DNA-20-25_MG | ecosystem: Environmental > Aquatic > Marine > Oceanic | place: Pacific Ocean: North... | reverse complement strand
CTTACCTCAGATCCAGCAATAGGGTGACTTAAAACAAAATTTTTATTTTTAATTAAATTAATTAAATTACGTTTGGTAGACCCTACCTCTGTTACAACATAATTTTCTGATTTTAATTTATTTATTTTTGGAATTATAAATTTATATTCACTCATTGGAGTGCAGATAATTATAAAATTCATTTTATCTATATCTTTGTTTAGGTTAGACACAAATATAATTTTTGAATTTATTTTTTTTATAATTTGTTTATTTTTTTTTGATTTCTCAAAAACATAAAAATTTTTTGATATTTTGTTTTTTATTGAACTTCTTAAAATTGAAGATCCAATCAATCCACATCCAATAATTAAAGTGTTCTTAAACATTTTTAAAAATTCCTTCAATTGCCCCTAGAAATAATTTATTCTCGTCAGTATTACCAATTGTCAATCTTAGGTGATTATCAATTCCATAGGTTCTCATTTCTCTAAGTATAATACCTTTTTTTTCTAATTTTTTTTCAGTATAGTTTGCTGATAATTTGCAACGATTAAAATTTAATAGGAGGAAATTAGCACTAATTTTATTAGTGTAAATATTAAATCTTTCTAAAGTTTTTTTTATTTTTTTACTCCAATATAAATTGTGTTTTATAGATTTATTTATAAATTTATTATCTTTCAATGCCTCTATGGCACATATCTGTGCAATTTCATTAACATTAAAAGGTGGTTTAATTAAATTTAAAGCATCAATAATTTTTTTGTCTCCATATCCCCATCCAATTCTTAACGCTGCTAGTCCATATATTTTTGAAAATGTTCTTAAAATGAAGACATTTTTATAATTTTTGAAAATCTTTAACCCAGAAGCGTATTTCTTATCTCTCATATACTCATAATAAGCATCGTCTATTACTAACAAAATATCTTTTCTTAATCTTTTTCTAAGACTATTTAATTCATTTCTGTCTAAATAAGTTCCTGTCGGATTATTTGGGTTTGCTAAAAAAACAATTTTAGTTTTTTTATTAACCTTTTTTATAACGTTATCTATAGAAATCTTAAAATTATTCTCTTTTGAAAAAACAACTTTTGCTCCTGAAATGGATGCATAAATTCTATACATTAAAAAACTAAATTCAGGCACTACAACTTCATCACCTTTATTTAGAAATAACTGACACAACATTTGTATAATCTCATCTGATCCAGATCCACAAATTACTTTATTAGCATTGCATTTAAATTTATTTGAAATTTGTTTTCTTAGTAGCTTGGACGTATAATCTGGGTATTTAGAGGTACTTATTTTATTTCTTAAAATTTTTTTTACTTTTGGACTAACTCCCAATGCCGATTCATTTGCAGAAAGTTTAATTATTTTTTTTGTTTTTTTTAACGAAGGTATTTCATATTTCCCTGGCTTATAGGATTGAAAATTTAGTTTTTTAAATTTGGTTAATTTCATAACTTTAAGTATTTTCGCTATTTATAGTTAAATTATAATTTATTTAAATTAAATAAGTAATATTCTCTTAAAAATTTGACATATAAAAATCTATATTGTAAACATTATTTGCGCTGATTTAACTGAATTGCGAGCGCTATAAAAAAACCGCTAAATAAGTTTTTTTTCCTCTCAATTCACTAAAAGTTATGAATAAAATTGATAGTTTAAAAAAGTATATAGTAAAAGATGTTTTAAAATTAGATTGTGGTAAGGAAATTTCAAATTTTCCAATAGCATACGAGACATATGGGAAATTGAATAATGAAAAAACTAACGGAATTTTAATATTTCATGCCTTGACAGGTGACCAATTTCCATGTGGAAAAAACCCAATTACAAATAAAGAGGGTTGGTGGAGTTATGCTCTTGGACCGAGTAAAGCTATAGATACAAATAAGTTTTTCGTAATTAGTGCTAATGTAATTGGTGGATGCATGGGATCATTTGGCCCATCTAGTATTGATCCATCTACAAATAAACCTTATGGATCTAATTTTCCGGTGATTACAATTAATGACATGGTAAATGCACAAAATTTTTTATTAGACTTTTTTAAAATAAAAAAATTATTTGCTGTTATAGGTGGTTCAATGGGTGGTATGCAAGTTCTTCAATTTATTTCTAATTTTCCAAATAAAGCTGAGGTGGCAATACCCATTGCTTGTACGGCAAGTCATTCAGCTCAAAACATTGCATTAAATGAACTTGGAAGACAAGCAATAATGGCAGATAGTGAATGGAATAAAGGTAATTATTTAGACACTGAAAAATCTCCATCAAAAGGACTAGCAGTAGCAAGAATGGCAGCTCACATAACATACTTGTCAAAAAAAGGATTAGAGGAAAAATTTGGTAGGAAACTTCAAGAAAGAGATAAAATAAAATTTGGTTTTGATGCTGATTTTCAAATCGAAAGTTATTTAAGATATCAGGGATCAGTTTTTGTTGATAGGTTCGATGCAAATAGCTACTTATATATAACACGAGCAATGGACTACTTTGATTTAACAAAGCAATTCAATGGTAATCTTTCAGATGCTTTTAAAGAGAGTAAAACTAAATTTTTTGTAATATCTTTCACTTCAGATTGGCTCTACCCAACAATAGAAAATAGAGAGATTGTTATTGCATTAAATGCTATAGGTGCAGATGTCGGATTTATTGAGATAACATCTGATAAAGGTCATGACTCTTTTCTGTTGGACGTTCCTGATTTTTTAAGTGCAGTTAAGAATTTTTTAAATAATTCATATAAAAATATTCATGAAACAAGAATTTAAGATAATTTCATCATTAATAGAAAAAAATTCAAAAATCTTAGATGTAGGATGCGGAAATGGCGAACTTATGAAATATATTTTAGATAATATTTCAAATAATATTAGAGGTCTAGAAATATCTAAAAAAAATGTTCAAGCTTGTATTGAAAAAGGCTTAACAGTGATTGAAGGAAATGCAGAATTAGATCTCGGTCAATTCCCAAATAAATCTTTCAATTATGTAATCTTAAGTCAAACCCTTCAAGCTTTTTTAAATCCAGAAAAAGTTTTATATGAGTTACTTAGAGTAGGAAAAAAAGCAATTGTAACTATTCCAAATTTCGGACATTGGAAGGTCAGAATGGATTTATTATTTAAAGGTACTATGCCTGTAACTGAAAATCTACCTAATGAATGGTATAACACGCCTAATTTACACATGTGTACAATAAAAGATTTTGTAATATTTTGTAATGAAAGAGAGTTAAAATTAACAAATTCAATTTCTTTAAGTGGAAAAAAAGTATCATATATTACAAAAGGAAATTTAAATTTTAAAAACTTATCTGCAGAACTAGGTATATTTGAGATAGAAAAATAAAATGAAAGTAATAACAGTAAAATGTCTTAATGATAATTTTTCTTATATAGTTTTAAATGAAGAAAATAATTATGCTTGTGTAATTGACCCTAGTGAAGCAAAACCAATAATTAATATAGTTAAGCAAGAAAAGATTAATTTAAAATACATACTCAATACACACCATCATCATGATCACGTTGGAGGAAATTTAGAATTAAAAAAGATGTTTGGCTGTAAAGTTTTAGGATTTATTAATGATAAGAATAATATTCCAGGAATTGATATTTTTTTAAAAAATAAAGAGCAATTTCAAAATAAAGATTTTGAGTTTACAACTTATCATACGCCAGGCCATACATTAGGACATGTAATATTTCATTTTCATAATCAAAATTTATTGTTCACTGGAGACACACTTTTTTCTTTGGGTTGTGGGAGAATTTTTGAAGGATCGTACGATCAAATGTTTGAATCTCTTAAAATAATAAAAAGTTTTTCTCAAGATACTTTGATATATTTTGGTCATGAATATACTTTTCAGAACTCAAAATTTTGTATTTATCATGATTCAAATAATAAAAGACTAAAGGATAAAATTGTCAAAATTTCAGAAAAATTAAAAAATAATTCATCGACGACACCCACTAATCTTAAGGACGAATTAGATTGTAACATTTTTTTAAGATGTAAAGATTTGAGTTCTTTCTCAAAATTAAGAGAATTAAAGGACAATTTTTAGGTTATTAATCTTGACTAAAGATTGGCTAAGACTATATTGCTGTCTATAAATTTAAGGATTCAAATGTCATTTGCAGTTATAAAAACAGGTGGGAAACAATATAAAGTTAAAGCTGGAGAAATTTTGAAAGTAGAGCTTCTTGAAAATGCTAAAGCTGGAACCAAGTTAGAGTTTAAAGAAATACTTGCATATGGTGATAACAAATCTATTGAAATCGGAAGTCCAATTTTGGACGGAGCAAAAGTCGAGGCTGATCTAATAAAAAACTCAAAAAATAAAACTGTACTTATTTTTAAAAAAAGAAGAAGAAAAAATTCAAGAAGAAAAAATGGTCATAGACAAAAATTTTCTATGATCAGGATAAACAAAATAATTTCCACAAGTGGGGAGGTTTTGTCTGAGGCAGAAAAACAAATAAAACCAAAGAAAGTTAAAGACAAAATAACTGAAGAAAAAAATAATATTAAGTAATTATGGCAACAAAAAAAGCAGGTGGATCGTCGAGAAATGGAAGAGATAGCGCAGGAAGGCGACTTGGTGTTAAAAAATATGGTGGCCAATTTGTTCTGCCAGGTAATATAATTATTAGACAAAGAGGAACAAAAATTTTTCCTGGTGACAATGTTAAAATGGGAAAAGACCATTCGATTTTTTCAATTATAAAAGGGAAAGTTGTCTTCAAAAAAAGTAAGTCTGATAGAACATTTGTTTCAGTAAAGCCCAATTAATTAAATTTAATACATTCCTGTATGAAATTTCTTGATCAAGTAAAAATATTTATAAAAGCTGGAGATGGTGGTTCTGGATCACCTAGTTTTAGGAGAGAAAAATTTATAGAGTTTGGAGGGCCAGATGGAGGCGATGGAGGCAAAGGTGGATCAGTAATATTAGCTTCAGAGCGAAATTTGAATACGCTTATCGATTATAGATATCAACAACACTTTAAGGCCGAAAGAGGTGAAGATGGAAAAGGTAAAAAACAAACAGGAAAAGGAGGTGAAGATTTAATTCTTAAAGTTCCTGTGGGTACTCAAATTTATGAGGAGGACAATAAAACTCTTATATTTGATTTTAAAAATGAAAAAGATGAATTTGTGGCTGCACTTGGGGGGAAAGGTGGATTTGGTAACACTAGGTTTAAATCATCTACAAATCGTGCTCCTAGGAAATTCACAAAAGGTAAGTTAGGAGAAGAATTTTGGATTTGGTTACAACTTAAAACAATTGCTGATGTAGGAATTATTGGATTACCAAACGCTGGAAAATCAAGCTTATTAGCATTTATAACTAGCGCTAAACCTAAAATAGCTAATTATAAATTCACAACACTAAATCCAAATCTTGGTGTTGCGAGATATGATGATAAAGAGGTAACTCTAGCAGATATTCCTGGTTTAATTGAAAATGCTCACAAAGGAGTTGGGTTAGGGACAAAATTTCTAAAACATATTGAAAGATGCAAAACTTTGTTACATTTGATTGATATTACTGAAAACAACTTGATCAACTCTTATAAACAAGTAAGAGATGAATTAGGTAAATATAGTAAGAATTTATTAAAGAAAAGGGAAATTATAGTTTTTAATAAGGTCGACTTATTAGAAAAAAGAGAAATCGAAATTAAAAAAAAAGAATTTATGAGTAAAATAAAAAAAAAAATTTTTCTTTTATCAACACTTGATAAAAAACTGGTGAAAAGTATCAAATCTAAAATAATAAATTATGTATCTTAGAAACTCAAAAACGGTTGTTATTAAAATTGGGTCATCATTATTGATAGACGACAAAAGTGTAATAAGAAAAAAATGGCTAGAAGAATTTTCAAAAGACATAAAAGAATTATTAAACCAAAAAAAAAATGTAATCGTAGTAAGTTCTGGTGCAATAGCTCTAGGATGTAAAAAACTTAATATAAATAAAAAAAGTTTAAAGCTCGATAAAAGTCAGGCAATTGCTTCTATAGGCCAGATAGAATTAATGAATCTCTTTAAAAAAACATTCAATAAAAATAAAATTAATTTATCACAAATGTTATTAACACTAGAAGATACAGAAAGAAGAGGACGTGCTATCAACGCTAAAAGAACCTTTGATAACCTTTTTAAATTAGGCTATGTCCCTATTGTAAATGAAAATGATAGCACAGCTACTACAGAGATAAAATACGGCGATAATGATAGGTTAGCTTCAAGAGTAGCGCAGATATCCTCAGCAGACTGTTTAATTTTATTATCAGATGTATCTGGATTATACTCAAAAAATCCAAAAATTTTTAAAGATGCAAAGTTAATAAGTGAAATAAATGATATTAATTCTACTATTAAAAAAATTTCAACAAAAGGGATTAGTCAACTCGGTTCAGGTGGTATGGAAACAAAAATAGAGGCAGCAAAAATTTGTCAAAATTCCGGTTGCACAATGGCAATAGCAGATGGCTTAAAATTTCGACCAATTAAAAGAATAAATACTTATAATAATTGTACCTGGTTTCTTCCAAAAGTTTCAAAACTCCATGCAAGAAAAAAATGGATAATTAGCTCGGTATCTCCAAAAGGTGAAATAATTATTGATGATGGTGCTGTTGCAGCCCTAGAGAAAGGTAAAAGCCTACTTGCGGCTGGTATCAAAAAAGTAAATGGTAACTTTAACAAGGGTGATCATATAAAAGTTTTAAATAAAGATTTAAAAGAGTATGCTAGAGGACTGAGTTCTTTTAGCTCTGATGAAATTAGAAAAATACAAGGTTTGCATTCTAATAAAATTAAAGACACTTTAGGATATGTCTCAAAGTCAGAGGTAATACATAAAGACGACATGGTGGAAGTGTGATGAAAAATGAATTATTAAAGTTAGGTTTAAATGCACAAAAAGCATTTAAAGATACAATTGATGAAAAAATAAAGAATAAAGTTTTAATTGAATTCTCACATTTACTCAAAAAAAATATATCAAAAATACTAATTGAGAATAAAAAAGATATATCGAAAGCGGTTAAAAAAGGGTTGAGAGAAAACATTATAAAAAGATTGGAACTGAATGAATATAAAATTAAACAGATTATTTCATCTGTTAATAAAATTTCTAAATTAAAAGATCCAGTAAACAAAATATTAAGTCAGTGGAAAGTTCCAAACGGATTAAAAATAAAAAGAGTAACAATTCCTATAGGTGTTATTGGGGTTATATATGAAAGCAGACCAAACGTTACCTCTGATATATCCTGCCTGTGCTTTAAATCTGGAAATAGTGTAATTTTAAAAGGTGGAACTGAGGCTTATTATAGTAATTTAATTATATCTAATCTGTTCAGACAATCACTTAACAAATACAAAATTAATAAAAACTTTGTTCAATTTATTAAAAACAGAAATAGAAGTGTTGTGAAGTTTATGCTTTCAAAAATGAAAAATTTTATTGATGTAATAATCCCAAGGGGAGGAAAAAATCTTGTTAAAACAGTTCAAATGTTTTCAAATATACCAGTCATTGGTCACTTAGAAGGAGTATGTCATACTTATATAGATAAAAGTGCAAATATTAATATGTCAAAAAAAATAATCTATAATGCTAAAATGAGGAATACTAGCATATGTGGTGCCACAGAAACTTTATTAGTCCATAAAAGAGTAGTCAGAAAATACATAAATCCAATTTTAAACAACTTGGAAAAGAATGGATGTAAAATATATGCAGATCAATTTATTAAAAAATTTTATAAAGGCAATTGTAAATTAGCAAATAAGCAAAACTGGGGTAAAGAGTACCTAAACTCTACAATTTCAGTGAAATCTGTTGATAATGTTTATGAAGCTGTAAGTCATGTTAATAAATATGGAACAATGCATACCGATGCCATAATAACTAGTGATAAAAAAATTGCGACAATATTTTTAAAAAAAGTAAAAAGCTCTATAGCAATACATAATTCATCAACTCAATTTGCGGATGGTGGAGAATTTGGTTTTGGTGGTGAAGTTGGTATATCAACAAATAAACTCCCTCCAAGAGGACCGGTTGGCTTAAATAAGTTAGTCACTTATAAATATGAAGTTTTTGGAAAAGGACAAATTAGAAAATAAATTGACAAAAAAAGTTAAAAGTATCGGTATTTTGGGTGGTACTTTTGATCCAGCGCATTTGGGTCATGTAAAATTATCCTCAACAGCAAGAAAAAAGTTTAAAATAGACGAAATTATTTGGGCAGTAACTAAAAAAAATCCATTTAAAAACAAAAGTTCTAAAAATTTAAAGCAAAGAATTTATCAGGCTAAAAAATTAGTTAGGGATAAAAAATTTATAAAAGTTAAATATTATGAAGATAAAATCAAATCTAATAAAACATATAATTTAGTTAGATATTTAAAAAAGAATAACAAGAATTCAGATTTAACCTTTTTAATGGGTGCTGATAACCTTATAAATTTTCATAAATGGTTTAAATGGAGAGAGATTTCACTAAATTGTAAAATTTTAGTTTTCGACAGGGATGGTTACAAAGCAAACTCTCTAAAATCAGTTTCTTTTAAGAGACTGAACAAAAAAAATTTGAAATTTGTAAGGTTTAAAAAAGTCAATATTTCTTCTTCAAAATTAAGAAAAATTTGATATGGTTATTTTAATTAATGGATAAATATTCCGAACTAAAAAATGTTATTATAAAAACTCTAGATAACAATAAAGCTTCAGATATAGTTACAATTAATTTAGCTGGAAAATCCTCAATAGCTGACTTCATGATTATTGCTAGCGGCACATCTTCAAGGCACATTCAGTCTTTATCGGAACAAGTATTAGATCAATTTAAAAAAAATGGAATAAGTAATTCTAAAATTGAGGGAAAAGATAGTCAAGATTGGAAACTAGTTGATGGTATTGATTTAATAGTACATATATTTAATCCTGAAAAAAGAAAATTTTATGAATTAGAAAAGATTTGGTCCGAAATTATTCCTAAAGAAAAAGTTATTATATGAAAAAATTTATATTAATAACATCAATTTTTTTCTTAATATTTAATCTAAGTTATAGCTCTTCTTCTAGAGGCAATGAAAATAATATATATAAAAAAATAGATTTATTTAGTGAAGTTCTTGATAAAGTTAAAAAAGAATATGTTGAAGATATCGATCAAAGTGAAGTTATGGATGCTGCAATTAATGGTGTGCTTCAGTCATTAGATCCTTACTCAGCTTACATGTCGCCATCAATGTATAAAGAAATGGCAACTGAAACGAGTGGAGAATTTGGAGGGCTAGGTATAGAGGTCAGCATGGAGGCAGGTGTTGTAAAAGTAATTTCACCCATAGACGATTCACCAGCTTCAAAGGCAGGCATCAAAGCTGGAGATTACATCGTGAAAATAAATAATATTCAAGTACAGGGAAAATCCTTAACTGAAGCAGTTGAGCTTATGAGGGGACCAATTGGCAGCGAGATAAACATTACGATAAGAAGAGTGGGAGTTAAGAAAGCTTTAAATTTTAAAATTAAACGAGCAGTTATTGAAGTGGCATCTGTTAAATCAGAGATTAAAAACAAAAATATTGGTTACATAAGATTAACTTCTTTTAATGAAAATAGTAGCGATCAAGTAAAGGATAAAATTAATATATTTAAAAAAAAAAATATAAAATATTATATACTTGATTTAAGAAATAACCCTGGAGGATTATTATCACAGGCAATAAAAATTTCTGATTTTTTTTTGGATAAAGGAGAAATTGTATCAACAAAAAGTAAGAAAGATTCAGAAAATAGAAGGTGGTTTGCAAAAAAAGGTGATATTCTAGATGGTAAAACGTTTGTTGTATTAATTAATTACGGTTCTGCCTCTGCTTCTGAAATAGTTGCTGGATCAATTAAAGACCATAAAAGAGCTATTTTAATTGGTGAAAGAACTTACGGGAAAGGCTCAGTACAATCAATAATACCATTAAAGAATGATGGAGCTATAAGACTTACAGTATCTAAGTATTATTTACCCTCTGGTGATTCCATATCCGACGTAGGTGTTATGCCTGATTTTGAAATTTCTGAAGAAAATGAAAATTTTAGGATAAACACAGAAACAGATAACCAGCTTAATTTTGCTATAGAACTTTTGACAGGTTAAAATGTTAAAAAAGTTTGAAAATTTACCATTAAGAGATGGTGTTGGGATAATTGTTATAAATAATGATAACAAGATTTTTGTTGCAAAAAGAATAGATAATCCAAAAAACTATTGGCAAATGCCTCAGGGAGGTGTCGATAGTGGAGAAAATTACTACCAGGCAGCTTTGAGAGAACTCGAGGAAGAGACAAGTATTAAAAATATTGAATTTGTAAAAGAAATAGAGGGGTATATTTCTTACGAATTACCAGATTACCTACTAGGAATAATTTGGAAAGGAAAATTTAAAGGACAAAAACAAAAGTGGTTTATTGTAAAGTTTTTAGGAAACGATTCTGAAATTAATATAAATACTAAAAAACCTGAATTTTTTGAATGGAAATGGATAGATGTTAGTCAATTGACTGATGTTGTTGTTCACTTTAAGCTAGAAGTGTACAAAAAATTACAGCATGAAATAAAAAATGTTTTCAATATTAGTTAATCGTTTTTAAAACATCAATTTTTTGAGAAATTAAGTATCTGCCTTCATCGTTTAAATCTGGGTTCTTTAAAGCTTTTTCTGCTTCAGTAATATCAGTGGCAATTTTATCTTTTTGAATATTTTTAATATTATAAATAGAGCTTGTTAGAATTGACAAGACGTTATCCTTAAACTCTAAAATACCATCCTCTACATAAAATTTTTCCTCTGATGAGTTATTGAGTATAGTTATAATTCCAGGTTTTAAGAAAGATATAATTGATATATGGTCTTTTAAAATTCCCATTTCACCTTCAAATGCTGGAACAACAGCTTCTCTTACACTTTCATTTGAATAAAATGATTTATCTGGATTTACTATCTCAACTTTGAATTCATCACTCATTATGCAGCAGCTTCTTTTGCCATTTTTTCTGCTTTTTCTATGGCTTCTTCAATCGTTCCGACCATATAAAATGCTGCTTCAGGAAGATGGTCGTATTCACCTTTGCATATGGCATCAAAACCTTTAATTGTAGACTCTAACTCTACCAATTTACCAGGAGATCCAGTAAAAACTTCGGCGACAAAAAATGGTTGAGATAAAAATCTTTGGATTTTTCTTGCTCTTGCAACAATAAGTTTGTCCTCTTCAGACAATTCATCCATACCTAGGATTGCTATAATGTCTTGTAAAGATTTATAAGTCTGAAGAACTTTTTGAACTTCACGCGCAACTCTATAATGCTCTTCACCTACTATTCTTGGGTCTAATATTCTAGATGTCGAGTCCAAGGGATCTACTGCTGGATAAATTCCAATTTCAGCAATTTGTCTAGATAATACTGTAGTTGCATCTAAGTGGGAAAACGATGTAGCCGGTGCAGGATCTGTTAAATCATCTGCAGGAACATAAATTGCTTGAACTGATGTAATAGAACCTTTGTTTGTTGTGGTAATTCTCTCTTGTAGATTACCCATGTCTGTAGCCAACGTTGGTTGATATCCAACTGCTGAAGGTATTCTTCCTAAAAGAGCAGAAACTTCAGACCCAGCCTGAGTAAATCTAAAAATGTTATCCACGAAAAACAAAACATCTTGCCCTTCTTGATCTCTAAAGTATTCTGCTACAGTCAAACCAGATAACGCTACTCTTGCTCTAGCGCCTGGAGGTTCATTCATTTGTCCGTAAACTAAGGCAGCTTTAGAGCCTGGGCCATCAGGTTTTATAACTCCTGACTCAATCATTTCATGATAAAGATCGTTGCCCTCTCTTGTTCGCTCTCCAACACCTGCAAAAACTGAGAATCCTCCATGAGC
>Ga0310343_10001514_pt1 | contig 11973 bp, 9 predicted proteins | sample HC15DNA2025_MG_FD_203519 | JGI IMG/M metagenome (GOLD analysis project Ga0310343, IMG submission 203519) | Marine microbial communities from station ALOHA, North Pacific Subtropical Gyre - HC15-DNA-20-25_MG | ecosystem: Environmental > Aquatic > Marine > Oceanic | place: Pacific Ocean: North... | reverse complement strand
TATTGTATCTGAAATTACCGAATCAAACGGTTCCTCCTCGATGGCATCTGTTTGTGGCGGTTCATTAGCAATGATGAATGCTGGTGTTCCTATAAAAGAACATGTGGCAGGTATTGCTATGGGTTTAATCATGGAAGATGATGATAATTACGCAGTTTTAAGTGACATCTTAGGTACCGAAGACTTTCTTGGAGACATGGATTTCAAGGTAGCTGGTACAAAAGATGGAATTAGTGCAATTCAACTTGATTTAAAAGTTCCTGGTCTTTCTATGGATGTTTTATCAAATGCACTTGAACAAGCAAATAAAGGTAGATTGCATATTTTAGGTGAAATGAATAAAGCAATTGATAAACCGAATGCACTGTCTCCATATGCACCCCAAATTGAATCTTTCAAGATAGACAAAGATAAAATTGGAGCATTGATAGGCCCCGGAGGTAAAAATATTAAGGCTCTTCAGGAGAACGCAGAATGTGTTATTAATATTGAAGATGATGGTACTGTCAGTGTATCAGCAGAAAACAAAGCAAAATTAGATAACGCAATATCTCAAATTAAAGCTGTAGTTCAAGATCCAGAAGTTGGAACTGTTTTCGACGGTAAAGTGACTAAAATTTTAGACTTTGGTGCTTTTGTTGAATTTGCTCCAGGAAGAGAAGGACTTGTACACATTTCACAACTAGCATGGGAACGTGTTAATAAAGTTGAAGATGTGCTTTCTGAGGGTGATGAAGTTAAGATAAAGCTATTTGAAATTGATAAACAAGGTCGTTTAAATTTCAGTATTAAACTTTTAACTGAAAAACCTGAATAATAAATTATATGAAAATTGGTATTCCAAAAGAAATTATTTCTCAAGAATATCGCGTTTCTATCAATCCAGAAACAGCAAAAATGCTTCTTCAAAGCTCTCATGAGCTATATGTTCAATCTGGTGCAGGTCAAGATAGTGGTTATAAGGATGAGGATTACTCATCTTTAGGCTGTACAATCGTTGATTCTGCGTCAAAAGTTTTTGATAGATCAGAGTTGATTGTTAAGGTTAAAGAGCCATCATTAGAAGAAGTTGAAATGCTTTCAAATAAGGTAATTTTTACTTATTTACACCTAAGTTCATCAAAAGAATTAACACAGAAGCTTATGGAATGCAATGTTACTGGATTAGCATATGAAACTGTGGTTATAAACAACCAAACTCCCATGTTAAAACCGATGAGCGAAATCGCTGGTAGATTATCTTTATTAGACAGCATAGAGCTTTTAAAGAAGAGTAAAGGTGGAAAAGGGAAGTTGATTGCTGGTACTAGCCTAGCTGATCCTGCAAATGTATTAATCATTGGTGGTGGTATCGTTGGATTAAATGCTATGCAGATGAGTTTAGGATTAGGTGCTAGTACAACATTGTTAGATGTAAATAACGAACTATTGAACGATATTAAAAGTAGATATCCAGCAGTAAATGTTGGCGAATCCTCCAAACAGGTTATTGAGGGAATTTTACCTATGGTAGATATTGTTGTAGGAGCAGTTTTAACTCCAGGAGGGAAGCCTCCTACGGTTATAACAAGAGATATGTTAAGTTTAATGGAACCCAAATCTATTTTATCTGATGTATCTGTTGACCAAGGTGGATGTTTTGAGACCTCTAAACCAACTACACATGGAGATCCAACATATGAGGTGGATAACATTATTCATTATTGTGTTAAGAATATTCCTTCAGCAGTTCCATTTACAGCTACAAATGCACTTAATGAAGCAACAAAGCCGTTTATCCTTAAATTTGCTAATTCTGGATTGCATGGCTTATTTAATGATGATAAACTTCTTATGGCGTTAAATACATATAACGGTAAGCTTACAAATGAAGAAGTTGCTGTTGCTCATTCGTTAGAATATTCCGATCCAAAATCACTTTAAATATATTTATTTGTTATTTAAAGTATCACTTTAATTATATTTTTTATATATTATTAAAGCGATGCTTGAATCAAATTCAAAACTATATTATAGTATTAAAGAAGTAAGTGAAATGACGGAGCTTAAGCCTTATGTTTTAAGGTATTGGGAATCTGAATTTCCGTCTTTAAAACCTGCAAAAAATAAAGCTGGAAATAGAACCTATAAAAAGCATGACATTCAAGTGATACTTGATATTAAGAAATTACTTTATGATAAAAAGTTTACTATTAAAGGAGCGGTTGAAGAGTTGAAAAATAGATCAAATTCATCAATTACACAAAAATCATTATCAAGTACACAAGTTTCAGCTTTGAATGAGATTAAAAACGAATTAAAAAATATTTTAAATATACTTAATAGACACTAAGGGTAAGAGTCTATTATGGTAGCCACCAAAGCCTCTCATTTATTGAGAGGCTTTTTTATTTATTTAATTTATATTTTTTCTTAATTTTTTAAGTGAAAATGCGAAATATTAAAAGAATTTTTATTAAGAAAGATTAATTGTGCGTATTTTCAATACAATAATTGTTGGTATCGGTATATTTTTAGCATCTTTTCTAATACCAGTAATCGGTGCAGTTGTCTCGATTCCAATGAGTATTATAGGAGCATACTTTTATTATACATATGATAAGAATTAAAACATATTTAGCAATTTTTATTTCAATAACGGGGTTAGTAATGGCAAATAACACAGAAAATAAAAAAGCTGTATTTGCAGCTGGTTGTTTTTGGGGAGTTGAATCCACATTTCAACAAATGGATGGAGTGAAATCTACAACAGTAGGATATATTGGTGGAAAAGTTAAAAATCCTTCATATGAACTGGTATGTACTGGATTGACAGGACATGCAGAAGCAGTAGAGATTGTTTATAATCCTAATGAAGTTACTTTTGAAAAGCTGTTAGATACTTTCTTTGAACTTCATGATCCAACTACATTAAATCGTCAAGGCCCAGATATAGGCACTCAATATCGTTCAGCTGCATACTTTTCTAACGATGATGAAAAGCAAATTATTGAAAACAAAATTAATACATTAAACGAATCGGGGAAATTTACTTCAAAAATTGTAACAGAGATTGAAGCTATTTCTGATTTTTACAATGCAGAAGATTATCATCAAGATTATTACAAAAAAAGGGGAATAGACGGATGCGCTATTTAATGGAGAATAAAATGAAACTTAAAAACTATACATATTTACTAGCTTTATTAATTTTATTTGTCTTTACGACAGACCTGAATGGACAGTTTAGAAGAAAAAAAGTAAAACTTAGCCAGACTAATAAAATCGAAGAATTTATTAATGACTATATTCAAGATCCTTTTATGATTGAACATATACAGTCATTACAATCTGAGTTAGTAAAAATAGGTTTTGAAATATTACCTCCTGAAACAGATGGAGATATGGAAGTTTTAATCAACTTTGAAGATTTTAATTTCGATCCATATTATGGTTCAACTGCAGATCCGAAAACTTCATCAATTATTTTTAGAGATCCGAAAACCAAGAAAGTATTTGCAAAATTTCAAGCAAATCAGGTGCTTGCTGACGACGAATATAGTGGACCAATGACCAATGCTTTTGGAAGCACAACTTCAAATAATATGGGCTATGGCTCCTCAAACGATCAACCAATTGATGTTAATGCAATTATTCTTGATTGGATGCAACAAATTAAGAACTTCTATTAAATTTGAGCTACGATCATAAATCCATAGAGAGAAGATGGCAAAAATTTTGGTCTGAAAATCAATCTTTTAAGTCTGAGGATATCTCTACCAATAAACCTAAATATTATGTTTTAGATATGTTTCCTTATCCGTCTGGGGCAGGATTACATGTCGGTCATGCTTTAGGTTATGTGGCAACAGATATTGTAGCACGTTACAAGCGCATGAAAGGCTTTAATGTGCTTCATCCTATGGGTTGGGATGCGTTTGGACTTCCAGCAGAGCAATATGCGATAAAAACAGGTACTCATCCTAAAGAAACAACTCATCAGAATGTTTCAAATTTTAAAAAACAGATTAATAGACTTGGATTTTCTTATGATTGGTCAAGAGAAATAAATACAACCGATCCTAATTACTACAAATGGACTCAATGGATTTTTATACAACTTTATAATAAAGGCTTAGCTTATGAACAAGAAGTTGCTGTTAATTGGTGTCCTGAGCTAAAAGCAGTCCTTGCTAACGAAGAAGTTGTTAACGGGAAATCAGATATTGGCGGACATCCCGTAGTAAGATTACCAATGAGACAATGGATTTTAAAGATTACTGACTATGCAGAGTCATTACTTGATGGATTAGATGATTTAGATTGGCCAGAAAATATTAAAGAACTTCAAAAAAATTGGATTGGCAAATCAGAGGGAGTAGAGTTGGGGTTTGATATTGATGGACACAATGATACTATCAATGTATACACTACAAGACCTGATACTCTTTTCGGAGCATCTTATATGGTTTTAGCTCCAGAACATACCTTAATTCATTCAATTGTCACTGATGAACAAAGATTAAAAGTGGAAGCTTATATTGAGGAAACAAAAAAGAAATCAGATTTTGATAGAACAGAAGTTAACAAGGATAAAACTGGTGTTTTTACTGGAAGCTATGCAATAAATCCTTTCAGCAAAGAAAAAATTGAAATATGGATAGCTGACTATGTACTGATTAGTTATGGAACTGGTGCTATTATGGCTGTTCCTGGTCATGACGAAAGAGACTGGGAGTTTGCATCAAAATATAATCTTCCTATAGTAGAAGTTGTTGAGGGAGGAGATGTATCAAAAGCTGCATATACTTCAAAAGGAAATGCTAAAATTATAAACTCTTCAAACGATAAAACATTATCAATGGATGGTTTAAGCGTAGATCAAGCAATTAAGGAAGCAATTTTATTTATTGAAAAAAATTCAATCGGAAAAGCTACTGTTAATTACAAATTAAGAGATTGGTTATTCTCAAGACAAAGATATTGGGGAGAGCCATTTCCATTAATTCATAAAGACGATTCAGTAGAGCTAATTAAGGAAAAAGATTTGCCAGTAATGCTCCCTGAAGTTGAAAATTATAAACCATCTGATGATGGTAAGTCTCCATTATCATTAGTTAAAAATTGGGTTGAAGTAAAAGATGAAAGTGGTAATATTATTGGACTTAGAGAAACAAATACCATGCCTCAATGGGCTGGATCTTGTTGGTATTTTTTAAGATTTACAGATCCTAATAATACAAATGAAGCATGGTCAAAAGATAGAGAAAACTATTGGATGCCAGTTGATTTATATATTGGCGGACAGGAGCATGCAGTCCTTCATTTATTATACTCAAGATTTTGGCATCATGTTTTATATGATTTAGACCTAGTATCAACTAAAGAACCATTTAAAAAACTATATAATCAAGGAATGATTTTGGGAGATGATGGTACAAAAATGAGTAAATCTCGAGGAAATGTAATAAATCCAGAAGAGATTATGGATGAATACGGTTCTGATTCCATGAGGCTTTATGAAATGTTTATGGGTCCCTTAAACAAATCAAAGCCATGGAGTACTAAAGGCTTACAAGGATGTTATAGATTTATAAATAAATTATGGTTAATTATAGTTGATGAAAATGGTAATTTGTCCTCGAAGATTGTTGATAGTGATGAAGAGGATAAAGACACATTATTTTTACATCATCAAACTATTAAAAAATTAGGTGAAGATATCGAAAACCTACATTTTAATACTGCAGTATCTCAACTCATGATTTATTGTAATCATTTACAGAAATGTAGTACAGTTTCTAAAAAACTTATAGAGGAGTTGGTTATTATTCTAAGCCCATTTGTTCCACATCTTTCAGAAGAGTTTTGGAGTTTGCTAGGTCATTCTGAAACCATTACATATCAGCCATGGCCGCAGTTTGATGAGGGTTTGATACAATTAGATGAAGTTACCATTGCTGTTCAGGTAAATGGCAAGCTTAGAGCTAATATTAATATAGCTAAAGATTTAGACGAAAAAGATGTTATTTCTGAAGCAATGTCGCTAGAAAATGTCGAAAAATTTACATCTCAAGGAAATGTTGTGAAAACAATTTATGTACCAAATAGACTCTTAAATTTTGTCGTCAAGTAGATCTGTACCTTTAGACATAACCCAAACTGTTCCAATTAAGCTTAAAACAGCTACCTTTTGATAGGTTGCATGTAAAGTTAGTGATTGAATTGATTTCCAGGGTTCAGGACCAATTTCAAGAAATATTATATATCCAAGAATGATTAAGGAACATAAAAAGAGGGTATAAGTGACATTCTTAAGGCCTTTAGAGTAAAATAAATAAGAATATATACCTAAAGTTACAAAAGCACCGTTAAATACTGAATTTGCAAAGAAAATATGCAAAGCGTATAACGAAGGAACATCTGCAGGTGTTAATATGACTCCTAAAAGACTTATGGAGCCGAAAATAGCAGAACATTTGGCTAATAAGCTAATTTTAGGGAATTCAACAGAAAAGTAATTAGCTGCTTTAACAAGATATATTAAAACTGCAATTAATTGAACCATCATACCAATTGAGAACAAAAAAATTGATATAGTATTATCATCACCAGAATGACTTGTTGTACGGCCGAGATCACTTATAAAATTTCTAAAAAAATTATAATAGGGTGTAGTTTTGTCGACATAATTACCACCACCATAGAAAAAACCTGCCAAGGTTAATAAACCAAGGTAGGTAAGTAGCATTAATCTCGTTGTTTTTCCTAACGTATTATCCATATGTCACTAATTATACATAATAAGTATTATGCGTAAAATTTAAATTCCTGACGATAAAATATCACGATCTACAATTTTTTTTAATATACCAAAATCTGTCTCTAGTTTTTTTCTCATATCTAGATTCCATGTATCTCTACGTTCTTTTTCAGCGGAATCCTGATGACCAAATGTCATATTTCTGTAATTTTGCATTAACGCTACTAGGTTTTTCAATGCTGTTTTGTTTAGAATCCAATAATCATTCTCTTTGCTTGTAAAAATATCTTCAAAAATATTATCCCAAATATTAAGTTGTTGATTCTCTTTTACCTTGTATTTGGGATCTATTTCATGATTTTTTGGAATTTTTATACTGTTATTAGCAAAAATAAAGTTCTGAAAAAGATCGTCTTGAAAATTAAGTTTTGTCCAAAACAATTCTTGTTTCTGTTCTTTTGTTTTCTTTTTGGTTGTCATATCAACATTTAAGGCGTCCATCCATTTTTTGTTGTTTTCTTTCAAGGAATCATTGTGCATTGTAAAATTTAACCCTAATTCTTTCTTAACTTTTTTATAAACATATTCTGGACAAGTTTTTTCCATAAACTCTTTTATTCCCTTCTTTAGTTTAGATTCAGGAACGTTGGCAAAACCAGGAATTTCTCTATTAATTTCATTATTTAGATCGGCTAATGTATCTAGTCTAAGTTCGTTATTTGTGCCCTGTCTGTATGTTTTTAATCTATCATCATCAATTCTATTTATTACATTGGAAAGAACATCAAAGAAATTATTGTTTTTTATTATTATGTTTGTTCTATAGTGTTTAAAATAGTTTTCAGCAATTCTTGTAAAGATATAAACAAAATTTTCAGCTCGTGTTTCTTTATTCTTAACAACAGGTTCAAAGATTTCTTTAAATCTCTTTTCTCCTATTTCTTCATGCAGCTTAATAAAAAAACTTGCAAATCCATTACCAATTTTTTTTGACATTTTTTCCTTATCTTTATCGTAGAAAGGATTTTTAATTCCTTTTTCAGTGTTATTGGGTTTATTAGGATTATATCGATCATACGTCTTGCCTAAAATCGAACACCAATTATAAAGATTGCCGCAAAATGCACTATATTTAAAACTCTTATTTGATTTTTGTCGTGAAGGAATTGATAGTTTTTGATAAAAAATATTATGATCGTTATTATTGTCATATATTAGTTTGCATGCGTTAGATATAACACCTTGATCAGATTCAGGTCTTACTATGCCATTCAAGTCCCAAATCAAATCTGAATCAACGCCAGTTTGATTATCGTTAATATCTAAAAAATACTGTGCTTCTTTGTCTTGATCTACCCCAACAAATGCTGCTACATTAATAGTGTTATTAATTTCATTTTCTTCTTTCTCTGATTTCATATATGAAAAGAGTCTATGCTGTCCATCAATAACCCAAGCGCTATTATAATTCTCTTTAATTTTTAAAATACCAATGTCGTTTGTCTCAGAAACAGATTCATCAATTTTTTTTATTTCTTCTTCGTTTAAATCAACGTATGCTTTATCTTTAAATGATGTAAATTCCTGTTGTCCAGGATTTAATTTTAAAATAATGTTGTTAGGAAAATATCCTTGATTTTCATCAATAAAATTTCTGCCAATATCTTCAATTCTTTTTCCATTAAGTATTCTTTGATAGTAATTTTTTTCTTCTTTAACTGGAGCTCTTACCGATACAGATGCAAATTGTAGCAATTGCTTAGGTGAGCATGAAAAGTTATAAATCTTGTATGGATCTATTCCATCATGTGATATTGTAAGTTCAATTGCAGGTACTGCCATAAATTTATTTTTTTCTGGGTTTATTCCAAAATCTGAAAACATCACACGTTGTGCATATTGCGGATCAATGGTTTTAGATCTTTCAAAATAATACTTCAATTGTGAATGATGTAACATTTGATGGGTTAATATCTCAATTGTTATTCTTTTGTTATTATTTTTACTATTTATTGTAACAGAACCTCCATCATACTCAATCACAGATCTATCCTTAAGTGATTTCTGTATTTTTGTAACATCAGAAGGGCTTGTTTGTTTAACTATAAAAAGATAAACAACTTTGTTAAATTTCCCTTTTGTTTCTTCGTGATGGTTGTAGAGATAATCAAGATATTGAGTTTTTTTCCCATTCCACATTTTAAATTCTTTTTGAATGTTTTTTTTATTTGATGTTTTATGTTCAAAAATTATTATAGTTTTATCATGGAGTAGAAATAAGTCAATATCGCCTCCATATTTTTTTAAGCTAACAAGAGAACCAATAGAGTCCCATTTCATCTTATTGAATTGATCGTGAAAATTCCTAATATCATTATCATGATTAATTTGGTATTCAGTCATACCACCAATATCTATATTCTGCTTTTTTATTTTATCTGTGTCTTCATCAAAAAGATCTTCAAGATTTACTGAAGTATCGTAAATTAAATATTCATCTATATGCGGAATTCTATTATAGTTTTTGCTTTCATAAATTCTATTCAAGTATGTTAAAAGCTCTTTACTAACAGGAAATAGATAACCTTTCCCCTTAAATTCAAAATTATTTTTTGAATTTTTTCTTGCAGTTGCATAAAATGAAGTGTGTGTATCTTTTATGTCGTCAAGTAAGCTGAGATCTGAATCATTATTGAGATAATCAAAAATAGGAATAGTAGTATTCATTTTTCTTAAATCTTTAAAGTAATCTAACTTCCACATCATACAATCAACGTTTTCATAATCTCCTTTGGGTCCTTTTATTTCTTTAATTTTTTTGGATGTCACTAGAGATGTACCAATGATTCTTTTCTCATTAATTAAAATATGTATAATGACATCACCTGGTTTAACCATTTTCATATAACGATAACAATCTTGGCCTCCTTTATCTTTTAAGGGTGACCATATAGCTCTTCCAATAGACAGCTCACCTTCTCTTCGGTGATCATTTTTAGTACCATTATCCTTACTGGTTTCTATCCATACATTTTTCATTTGATTAAAATTTAATTATTTTTTCTATCAGAATTTATATTCTTTACAATTTTTATAATTTTGTTTGATTATTACTTCTAAAAAAAGAAATGAGGTTAATTTTTTGATTATTATATTTTTTAAAAAAACTAGTATGAGACGATAAATGATATTTCTTTTGTTTTATATCACTTAACAATTCATTTGGTATCAAAAAATTAAATTTCAAAAAATTTTTTTTCATCCTGTCAAGTCTAAACCTAACATTCCTTTGAGAAGCAGTATGTTTTTTAATCAATTGGTATAAAGTTTCATTTTTATAAGTCTTGAAAAAGTATGGTTCAATCTTTCCTTCCTTGATTTTCCAATTAGTGTTATCTATATGAGGATCACCAAACTTGTCAATAGCTTCTACCCATAGATTTCTGTAGTATTTTGGTAGTCCTCCAGTTTTAATTATCCATATGATACATTTTATATTATTTAAATTATCAATTGGATCAATAAGAATATGAAAATCAGATTTATGCGGCTCATATACAAATTTATTATCGTTAATTAAGAACCTTGATACTTCCCAAGGAAAAGTTTGATATTTTTCGGAATTTCTAAACATTTTTACCTGAATTGAAATTCCATTTAAATCAGATGGATTAATGATTTTTCCATCAATGCCATCATTTTGAATTTCTGGATTTTCTTTGTAACTATATAATTTTAAATCAATGTTATAAAATCTGAGTAATTCCCGAATTAAATTTTCATACACCTCTCCTTCAAAATAATCTTGTGACATGATGTTAAAATATATTTAACTGCTCGTTATTGCCAGAAATGTAATTTGAATCATTGAAAAACATTTTAATTTCTTTAGCTAAAGAAAATGCTAACAATGGTGGAACTGCATTACCAATTTGGGTGTAAAAATCTGAGATTTTATCTCCTTCAAATATAAAACTATCCTCAAAAGACTGAATCCTAGCTACCTCTCGTACAGAAAAAGGTCTTGGTTGGCTATAATGTGCTTTTTGACGCATTGTATACCAATCAGTAAGAACTGTCCAGCTGGGTTTATTTCGATCCAATCTACATAATTTCTGTTGTGCAGTCTCTCCTTCGCTCATATATAGTCTTTCATCTGGAAAAATATCATTTTTAAGCCCACCTGGAGTTATAGATCTCATATATCTTCCCTCCGGAATATATTGATATCTCTCAACGTCTAATTCATTAGGTTTTTTAATTATGTGATTATAAAGCACTCCATTACTATTTTTTTGGATTTTTTCCTGATAAGTGTTGTTGACATCTAACTTTATTTTAACTTCTTCATTTCCAAGATTTTCCATATTTAATGATGGAAGGTTTGATATTGCCTCTTCAAGAGTAATATAATTTGTCTTGTTGTTTGTTTGTTTTGGAGTATTTATTACCCCCTTTTTACTACCAAAAACAAAGACTCTATTTCTCATTTGTGGTACACCATAATCTGCTGCATTTAAGAGTTTAAAGTCTGCTTTGTAACCCAACTTTTCAAATTCATTTATTATGATTTCAATAACGAATTCATTTTCTTGAGTTTTTGTTGATAATATTCCTCTTACATTCTCCATTAGAAAAAACTTAGGCTCAAGTACATCAACAAAACGTAGAAAGTCTTTGAATAATGAATTACGAGGATCATTTTTATCTCTTTTACCTATTGTGCTAAAACCTTGACATGGAGGACCACCTACGATACCATCTATCTTTCCTATCTTATTTTGAATATCTTTAATATCATCATTAGAAATTTCAGTTATATCTTTGCCTAGTAAGATAGAATTTGGAAAGTTACGTTTATGTGTTTTAATTGCAGGATCCCAAAATTCCACAAAACCAGGAATTTCAAATCCTGCCATTTCAAATCCCTTTGAAAGGCCGCCACAGCCTGCAAATAAATCAATTATTCTCATAAATCAACAACATTATCTTTAATCAACTTTAATAAATTTTCTTTCCTTATTGTATTGTTTTCTAAATCATGTAAGACTTGCTCATATATTTGCATTGAGTTTAAAACTGAGAAATGTTTATTGTTAGCAGAGATAGCATCTTTAATTAAGCTGAAAGGGTGATTTGAAATAATTTTCTTAATTCTTGTTTTTTCATCCTTTGATCCATCATAACAAATTACAAAATACTTAGTCTTAAGATCCTTGTTGTAAACTTCA
>Ga0310343_10001511_pt1 | contig 11974 bp, 12 predicted proteins | sample HC15DNA2025_MG_FD_203519 | JGI IMG/M metagenome (GOLD analysis project Ga0310343, IMG submission 203519) | Marine microbial communities from station ALOHA, North Pacific Subtropical Gyre - HC15-DNA-20-25_MG | ecosystem: Environmental > Aquatic > Marine > Oceanic | place: Pacific Ocean: North... | reverse complement strand
GCCCTGCACGACCGACGACACGCACGCCATCTCGGTCGAGGCTTCGCCGGTGAACGATGGTGGCACCGGGCGGTGGGCTTCCAGTTGGTTCTCGGCGCGGTACTCGGGTCCGAAGAACCAGTAAAGACCCCAGACGTACTCCCGCCAGCCCATCACCTGGCGAATGAAGCCCTCGACACTGTTGATCGGGGCCCGGCCCTCTCGATACGCGACCTCGGCCGCCCGGACCACCTCCATCGGGTCGAGCAGGCCGATGTTCATCGCGCTGCTGAGCACACTGTGGGCGAGCTTCCATTCGGCCGCAAGCATGGCGTCCTCGTGGGCGCCGAAGCCTGGCAGTCCTTCGTCGACGAAGCGCTGCAGTCGTCCGAGCGCCTGCGCCCGGGTGACCGGCCAGCGGCCGTCGGGAGCGGCCCCCCAGAGTGCGACGTCGTCGCTCGCTTCCAGTTCGGCCATCACGTCACGGTCGATGTCATCGAGTGGAAACAGGTCGATCGCCGGCCACGCCCGCCCGTCCTTGGGTGGCGGCTCGCGGTTCTCGTGGTCGAAGTTCCATGTTCCGCCGGCGGGTTCGTCGCCGTCCATCAAGACGTCGAGATCGATGCGCTGCCGGCGGTAGAAGTCTTCCATCCGGATGCGTTTCCGGCCCTCGGCCCACCCGCCGAACTCGCGGTAGTCGGTGATGAAGAACGTGTTGGTCGAGAGCTCGACACCCAGCGCTTCGAGCCGGGTGACGGCGTCGTGGCTCGACGGCGAGGTTGCCAGAACTCGCTCAACCCCGAACTCGTCGCTGTGGGCTCGCAGCCCCGCAGCGAACGTCGGTGCCCGCCGGTGGTCGACGTTGAACCCCTCCGCTTCGAGTTCGGCGGCGAAGTGCCGCATCGCAGAGATCACCATATGGGCCCGCTGACGATGCCACCGGTGACGGCCGAGAATCGAGTCGCTCTCGACCAGCAGGACTCGACAGGTGTCGGGAGTGTGCTCGGCGAGCACGCCCGCAGTACGACGCAGCTGATCACCGAGGACCCAGATCGTGGGGCGAGTGTCGGTCACGCGACGGCCTCGATCATGAACAGGGCGAGCACCCCTCGGATAGTCCAGCCGATGGTGCGGATCCAGTTCGTGCGCACGAGCCGGTTGGCGACGATGGGATCCCATCCGTGTTCGAGCCGCCCGTGGGCGGGTACTTGGAGGGTGATGGTCGACAGGTGGACGCCTGCGAGCACCAGCCCGGCGAGGAGGGGCAGGGTGCGTGTCAGCCCGTCGGGCGGGGCGAAAAAGAGCCACAGGGTAGCGACGCCTTCGACGAGCATCGCCGGACCGACAACAAGGGAAATGAGGCGGGTGTGGGCCGCCTCGTACGCAACGAAACCGTCCTCGCCGACCCGGGCGAACAATGGATAGTGGACGACCTGGATGATCCAGATCAGCCCGACGAGAAACCAGGTCGCCGCAGCGTGGACAAGGGTGACGGTCACCTCTTCATGGTCGACCGGATCGCCGAGCGTCAAACAACCTCGATGTGCACCCACGTGTCGTGGAACGCCGCCGATCCGGCGTCATCGTCGGGTACGGCTGGGTTGGTGAGCGCGTTGACCGCCCGCCCCTCTGGTGTCGACGAATGCCCCCACCCGAACGGTAGTGCGACGAGGCCGGGTTGGACCCGATCGCTGACGATGGCATCAACGGTAAGTGAGCCGCGCTCGTTGTAGACCCGAACGCGCGCGCCGTCGGTCACACCGAGCGCCGATGCATCGATCGGATGAACCTCGAGCCGAGGATGGGGTGGCGTTGGCAGGTGTGCGGGGAACTGTGCGTAGTTCGCGTTGAGGAAGCCGACGTGTTGCTTCAGGCTGATCAGCTGGAACGGCGCCTCGGGTTCGGCAATGTCGATGTCGAGCGGACCGAGCGTGAAGGTGGTGTCGGCATGGGGGCGCGTGCCGGGGTCGACCGCGAACCGGGCCCAGCCATCATCGACGAGCCGTTCCCACGTGATGCCGTCGAGCATCGGGTGCTCGTTCTCCAGCAGGCCACGGATCAGGTCCTCGTCGGACTCGTGGTGCTCGGGGGCGTCGAGACCGAGTTCGGTGGCGAGCAGTCGGAAGATCTCGTTGTTGGATTTGGCCTCGCCCATCGGAGCAATCGCCGGTCGGTTGAGCGCGACGTTGAGATGGCCCCATGCCGGCGCAAGATCGAGATGCTCGATCTGGGTGGTCGCAGGAAGGACGAGGTCGGCGTGACGAGCGGTGTCGGTCAGGAACTGCTCCGCCACGACCGTGAAGAGATCCTCACGGCGGAGACCCTCGATGATGCGGTTCTGATCGGGAGCGATGACTGCCGGGTTGCTGTTGTGGACGAACAAGGCCTCGATTGGTGGATCGACCGTGGGGTCGGTGAGCACCTCGCCGAGGCGGGCCATATTGAAGCTTCGAGTGGGTGGCGCGAGTCGGGCTTCCTCGGCTTCGAGGCCGAAAGCCTCCTCCCACCAGACCTGGGTCGAACGGGCGAGCCCGCCACCCGCATCCCGCCAGGCCCCGGTCACGGTCGGCAACATGGCGATCGCACGCATGATCTCGCGACCGTTGCCCCGATGTTCGGGGCCGACGAGTGAGCGGACGGCCGCCGGCCTGACGGTGGCGAACCGATGGGCCACGGCAACGACCTCGTCAGCGGCGATACCGGTACGTGCCTCGGTGGTCAGAGGTGTCGCATCCGCGACGGATGCCAGAAGGTCGGCGGCATCGGTGGTGTGTTCGGCGAGCCAGGTGGGGTCGAGCAGGCCGTCGCGATCCATCACGTGGATCAGTCCGGCGACGAGGGCGACGTCGGTGCCCGGCCGTAACTGCAAGAAGCGATCGGCTCGCTCTGCTGTCGCCGTGCGCACCGGATCAACGACGATCACCTCGGCGCCAGCCTCACGGGCTTGTTCGATCGTCGCCCAGAGGTGCCGGTTGGTCACAAAGGTGTTGGTGCCCCACAAAATCATCGTGCGAGCAAGGTGGAGGTCTTCTGGGTCGATGCCGCGAGGTGTGCCGAGGACGTCGGCGGCTCCGAGCCAGGCGGTCACGCCGCAGAGATGTCGCCGCACATCGGAGGTGCCGAGGGCAGCGAAGAAGCGGCGAGCGAGGATGCCTTTCTGAATGACACCCTGCGTGCCGTCGAAGGAGTAGGGAAGAATCGCTGCCGGACCCGAATGGGCGATGATCGAACGGAAGCGCTTACCGATCTCGGCGATGGCGTCGTCCCAGGTGATCGGCGTGAACTCGCCGGAACCCTTCGGTCCGGTTCGTCTCAGCGGCGTGAGGATCCGGTCGGGGTGATGTACTCGATCGAGGAAGCGGTTGACCTTGGGGCACAACTGGCCCTTGGTGGTGGGGTGGTCGGGGAGTCCACGAAGGGCAACGGCTTGACCGTCCTCCACGGTGACCTCCCACACACACGTGTCGGGGCAGTCGTGATGACACGCGCCGCGGACGACTCCTGCTCGCACCGGGCCAACGGAGCGTTTCACTGCGCAACCGGCCGGCTCAGGACGCCGGGTCCATGAGGCGGAATGCCTCGCCGAGCCCGACACCACCGATTCGCCCGTGGGTGCGGGCCTTGCGCTCGGTTCGCTCACGGAACGCGGCTGCCTGGGTGCCATCGTCGTCGGCGGCGATCACCATCGTCGTCTCGAACTGGCTCTCGTGGGCGAGTAGCGCCTTCACCTTGGCATCGACATGTCGCTGTTCGATGCGCTCGACATGATCGGGTTCCTCACACTCGAACAGAAGAAGGGCTCGTGGACGGTGGTAGGTCAGACCGTCGGCCATGTGCTCGCAGTGGTAGTGCGGATCACGGGCGGCAACCACGGCGTCGACGGTGAGGAAACCGGCGTTGCGATGGTCGGGGTGCATGCGCCACCGTCGCCACGGGTCGTGGCCGAGCACGATGTCGGGAGTGGTCTCACGGATCACCCGGGCGACCCGGCCTCGAAGCTCGATCGTGTTGGCGAGTTCGCCGTCGACTTCGCCGAGGAAGTGCACCTGGGCTTCGGGGTGGATACGACGGGCGGCCTCTCGTTGTTCGGCCTGCCGGCGAGCGATGAGGATGTCGGTGTCGGCATCGACGTCCCACGTCCCTTTGGAGCCGTCGGTGCAGATCAGAAGATGGATCGCGGCGCCGGCGGCGCCCCACTTGGCAAGGGTGCCGCCGCACTCGAACTCGATGTCGTCGGGATGGGCGCCAACCGCAAGCGCGCTGGCCGGCACGGGCAGATCGACACGCATCGTCAGGATCCTTCCACCTGGAGGTGGGCAAGGTCGCCGGGATCGTCGACATCGAGTGCAAGCGAGGGCTCGTCGACGACGGTGATCTCGAGTCCGAGGCGCTCAGCCTCGGCACAGTGGGCGGCAAACGAACCGGGCCCGTAGTGGAATTCGAAGCCCGACCCGAGCGGGATCGACAACACATTGCTGCCGTCTCGCGTCTGGTCGGGCGCAATGGCGAGGCCGGGTCCGTCGACCACTCGAAGGTCGTCGGCGAGCGGCAGGTCGGCGTGGGCGATGATCACCCGGCTCGGCGGATCGTCCTCGGTGGCGACAAGAGCGATGGCCGCGTCGATGCTTTCGTTGAGTCCGTTGACAGCGGGTGCGAGTCCGTTGGCGCCCAGACGCTCGGCCCAGCGCAGCACGTCGGCGTCGTCGCTCACGACGTGCACCGGAAGATCTCGTGCCGCTCGGACGACCCGTTCCGCCATCGCCATCGCAAGGCGCCGACGATCGGCGGGGGACAACACGCCGGCGAGGCGAGTCTTGGCGTCGTCGAACGACCGGAGCGGGATCAGCACGGCGGCGTCGGTGGCGACCACAGCGCGAGTCTAGGGTGGGGCCATGTCCATGCGTGTGGCCGTCGTCGGCGCCGGATCCTGGGGCACCACGGTCGCCCATCTCGCTCACAGCTCGACCGTGTGCACGCTGGCCGAGGCCAATGGTGTGTACACGCCGATCGCCGACCAGATGCGGCCCTGCGTCCAGGAGGGCGGCACTGCCCTCGAGGCCTATGCCGGTCTCGTCAACACCCCCGCGGCCAGAGAGATCGATCCCCACTAGGGCGCTCGAAAGGACGACGAACGAACCCATGGGACTCCTCGATCGCCTTCGGCGCCGGAACCTCACGCCACTCGACCCGTCGTTTGGCGCCCTGATCGGCGACCTCGCCGGGCCGATCGCCCGCATCGCCCCCGACGGTTCCGTCGCCACCCTCGACGGATCGTGGCGTCTCGAATGGGGTGTCCGCACCGGTCGTGAGTGGAAGCGCTCGTCCACGTCGGCCGCCGTGCGCCAGAACCGTCTCGACGACACGCCGGTGTACGAGACATGGATGCGAGTCCCGGGCGGCGATGTCATCCAGCGGTGCGCGGTCACCACCGATGGCAACGGCCGCACCCTGGTGTGGCAGTTCGAGAACGCCTCGCCCGACGCTGTCGTGGTCGCCCTCGTCGGGCTCACGCAGGGTCGCATACACGCCGAATTGTCATGCACCGAACTCGATGGCGTGCCCTGGATCCGGCCGTGTGTCGATGCCGGTGCGGTCGCCGCCGGGCCCGAGGTCTGGTCCCTGGTGGAAGCCGATCCCTCGGCTGCGTCGGCTGATGGAGAGAACGAAGCTGCCGTGCTCGTCCCGCTCCCACATCGTCAGATCATCACGGTGCTCGTGTCGATCACCGGCGATCTCCCGGCCCGCCCGACTGCGCCCGAGGATGTCGCAGCCGGATGGAAGGCCATCACCGCCGACGCCATGACGGTCGATGTTCCCGATGTCGATCTGTCCGCCGCCTGGCGCCGAGTGCTGGGCGACCTCGTGCTCGCCGTCGGCGACGACGACCCGATCGCCGCCGGCGAAGCAGCCTGGTGGCTCGACCTGGCTGGTATGCACGACGAAGCCGACCGGGGCCGTGAGGCGGTCCTCGCCGCTGCCGACCGCGACCGACTCGGATCCGATGCCGCTGTCGTGGCTCTGCGGGCGCTCGCGTCGAAGGAGCTGCGTCAGGGCGCATCGTCGGCGCTCTCCGAGGTCGCTGGCCCGCTTGCCAAGCTCGCCCGCGATCGACTCGACCGTCAGACCGTGTCGCTCGTCGCCCGGGCGCTCGATGGCTCCCATCCCGGAGCCGCCGCCGATGCCCGTGCCCTGCTTGACACGCTGACCCTCGCAGATCGGGCCATGAGCTCCGCCGTGGCCCGTGGTGCCGAGCGAGTGCTCGGTCATCTCTTCCGCGACATCGATCTCGTCGAACGGATCGACATGTTGCCCGAGGTGCCCACGACCTGGTTCGGTCAGCCGATCGACGTTCGCGGCATGGCGACCGGCCTCGGTGCGCTCTCGTTCAGTGTCCGATGGCATCGGGAACGCCCGGCGGTCTTGTGGCAGCGCGACGGTGGCCCCGATGGCGCCGTACTCCGCTGCCCTGGCCTCGATCCGGATTGGTCGAGCTCCGAACGGTCCGGTGAGGCGCTGCTCGCGGCACCGGCCGGGTCCGAGACGATGCTCGTCGCTGATGTGGATGAGGTGCCTGCCGCACCACCGGCCTCCGAGGCACAGCCGGAAGGTATCCGGCTCGACCCGAACGATCCGCCACCGTCGCTGTCGTGAGCTCGAGAGCGCCGCAGTTGCGCGGAGCGCTCAAGGCGAAGGCGCCCGGCCTTCGGGTCGAACGCGCACGTTGGGATGCCGGCGATGAGATCGTCGTCGGCATCGACGAGGTCGGTCGCGGGGCATGGGCGGGGCCACTCACGCTGGCTGCCGTCGTCGTGCCGCGCGACAAACGGCTCTACAAGGTGCGCGACTCCAAGATGCTCACTGCCGCAGAGCGCGAGGTCATGTTCGACCGGGTGAACGAATGGGCCGACCATGTCAGCGTTGCCCATGCAAGCCAGGCCGAGTGCGACGAGCTCGGCATGTCGGCAGCCCAGAAGCTTGCGGCGCAGCGGGCCATCAGCGGGCTCGGTATCGCAGTGGATCATGTCCTCGTCGACGGCAACTGGGACTTCGTCGAGACCCACCCGACCACGATGCTGGTGAAGGGCGACACCGTCTCGTTATCGATCGCAGCGGCATCGATCATCGCCAAGGTCACCCGCGACCGCATGATGGAGCGCTGGCACCGCATCTTTCCGGCGTACGCCTTTGCCGGAAACAAGGGGTACCCGTGCCCCCGCCACAAGGCGGCGCTTGCCGGGCTCGGCCCCTCGGCGATCCATCGTCGACGATGGGCGTTCATGGACGACCTCCGCTGGACCGGCCAAGTCCGCACCGTCGACGACACCCAGCTCGGTCTGTTCTGATCGTGCTCGACCGTCTCCGCGCCTGGCCAGCGTTCACCGTCTTGATCGGCTGGACCCTCTTCCTGTGGGCGTCGCGCACCCGCAACGTCGTGTCGAACGATGCGCTGTCGGCCTGGGGGACTGCCTGGCGCCTCGGGGTGGTCGTTGTCTTCGTCGCGTTGGCCGTGGTCGCGCTTCGTCGATCCGCTCGGAATCGGGTCCTGCCGGTCCTGGTTTGGTGGACGATCGGTTACTGGTTCGTCCGCGGTGGCGGGATTGTGCTCGATGCGAACCACGATGCCTCGTTCAAGGTGGTCCACTCGGTGCTGATGGTCATCTCGATCGGTGCTGCGATGTGGGTCTGGTGGACGCGGAGTCGCTAGTCTTCGGGACGCTATGGGACAGCCGGTCACCCTCATCACGACATCGTCGCCCCGTCCGGGCATCCTGCGCTTCGAGCTGAATCGCAGCCTCACCGGGATGGGACACGTCCGCTACGAGATGGGCGACGAGATCCGAGCCGATGATCCGGCCTCCGAGTTGGCCAAGCGGCTCTTCGATGCCGGTGGCGTCTCGGCGGTGCACGTCTATGGCTCCATGGTCACGGTCACGCTCGCCTCGTCGGACTTCGGCGATCTCGAGACCGTGATCGGTGGGCTGTACACGTACTACCTCCCGGGCGTGGAGATCCCGTCCGACGAGGAACTCATCGCCATGGTCGAGTAGCCGGCGGCATCTCGCCTTCGGCAGACGCGTCAGTCGGCCCAGCGGCGCACCCAGGCGTGCATCGCGATGCCGGCGGCGACGCCGGCGTTGATGCTGCGGGTCGAGCCGAACTGGGCGATGGAACACACCTGCTCAGCGGCGGCATGAGCCGCAGCTGATAAGCCCGGACCCTCCTGACCGAAGAGCAGGAGGCATCGCTGGGGCAGTTCAGCCGACTCGATCGGCACGGATCCCGGCAGGTTGTCGACCCCGATCACCGGAAGCGGGCCGTCGGTGTGGGCGGCAGCCCAGTCGAGCAACGACTCGATCGACTCGTGGTGGCGGACGTGCTGGTAGACGTCGGTCATCATTGCGCCGCGCCGGTTCCACTTCCGTTTCCCGACGATGTGCACCTCGGCGGCGAGGAACGCGTTCGCGGTCCGCACCACCGTGCCGATGTTGCGATCGTGTTCCCAGTTCTCGATCGCGACGTGAAACGGATGCCGACGGGTGTCGAGGTCAGCGACGATCGCCTCGACCGACCAGTAGCGGTAGACGTCGAGCACATTGCGGCGATCACCCTCGGCCAACAACACCGGATCGAGGCGTGGGTCGTCGGGCCACGGGTCGGGATGAGGCCCGACGCCGACGGTCGGCTCGGGCTCGGTCACGACGCGCGGCGTGCGCCGGACTCGCAGAGATCGTTGTCGCCAGGGATCGTGTGGACGTGGTCGGTCCAGTCCGAGCCGTTCCAGTAGCGCAGGGTCGCGGGTTCACCCGACGGGTCGGCGTACCAGCCGGCCCGGGCGTGATCGGGGTCGTCGTCTTCGTCGGCGACCTCGCCGGCACCGGCGAAGATCGAGTCGAGATCGACGGAGCGGGCGGCTGCGCCCTCAAAGAGTGCCACCCGGCCCGGAGTCTCGACCATGGCGGCCACCGACTCGGGGTGGTTGCGGTCGTCTTGCATGGTGCGCAGCGCCTCGGACACGGCCGGGTCGGGACCCTCATACGGCGGCATGCCCTCCATCTCGCGAAGGATGTTGATCCGCTCGGCGAGGGGTGGATGGGTTGAGAACCGATCGTTGAACTTGCGGCCTCGGTCGTCGGTCTCGTGGTCGTCGGGCGACTCGATCCACAGATGGGAGGTGGCGTGGGAGGTGCGCTTCACGACGGTGATGTCGGCGTCGAGTTTCTCGAGCGCGCTGCGGAGGCCGCCCGGGTAGCGGGTGATCTCGACAGCGGTGGCATCAGCGAGCGATTCCCGGCTGCGCGACACAGCGGCTTTGAGCAGGGTTGCTGCGAGTGGGGCGAGAAGCGCAACGAAGACGATCGCTGCCAGGACGATCAGCAACACGGCACCGTTGCTGTTGCTGTTGTTGTTGCTACTGCTTCGGTGTGAGGCACCGCCGCCGGTAAAGCCACCCCAGTAGAGCATCCGGAAGAAGATGTCGGAGATCATCGCGATGGCGCCGACGGTGGCGACGGCGACGGTCATCACCAAGATGTCGCCATTGCGGATGTGCGCAACTTCGTGGGCGATCACCCCTTCGAGTTCCGTCCGGTTCATCTTGTCCATCAAGCCCGTGGTGACGGCAACCGCGGCGTTGTCGGCGTTGCGGCCGGTGGCAAAGGCGTTGGGGGAGGGGTCGTGGACGACGTAGACACCCGGCTTCGGGACGCCGGCAGCGATCGAGACCTCCTCGACCAGATTGTGCAGGCGCCCGAATTCCTCTCGGGCGGCCGGCTTTGCCCGTGTGGCGGTGAGCGCGATGGACGCCGAGGAGAAGTACGAACTGAACGTGATGCCGAATGAGATCGCGATGGCGAACATCACGCCGATGAGTCCACCGCCCACGATGATGCTGACGGAGATGCCGACCAGCACAAGCAGGACGAAGAACGAGAACATCAGTACCCACGTTCGACGCCGGTTCTGGGCGATCAGGTCGTAGAAGTCGGGCCGTTCAGCCATGAGGCCACCGTACCGGTGCCGAGGTCGTTGCGGTGATGCGCGCTCTGGTTAGGGTGCATTCGTCATGGACGCCGTCACGGTCTTGTATGCGTCGGCAGCGGTGTTGCTGGTGATCGCCGGGGCAGCGAAGGTGATCCGACCAGCGACCACAGCTGCGTTGATGGAGATGCTCGGCGCATTCCTGCGCGGGTCGGTCTCCGGCACCCACCTTGCGCGGGCGCTCGGGCTTGCCGAGATCACGCTCGGAATCGCCACCCTGTTGACCGACATGGCGGCGCTGCGTGTTGTCGTCGGCGTCCTCTACGTCGTGTTCGCCATTGCGGTGTGGCGGGCGATCTCGGTCGGTGCTGCGTCGTGCGGCTGTTTCGGTCGTGTCGACGCGCCGCCGACGTGGCTGCACGTCTTCGGCAACCTCGTCCTTGCCGTGTGCTCGTTCGGCTCGTTCGCCGGCCGTTCTCCGCTCAAGGTCATGGAGGACCAGCCCGCCGCCGGTATCGGCTTCGTCGCTGCGGTTGGTGTGCTTGCCGGGCTCGAACTGGTCGTGTTCACGGCCTTGCCCGAGGTGCTGGAGGCCCGCAAGTCCGCTCGGGTGACCCGATCCTGAGCACCCCCGATCCCGCACCGGCTGACCCCCGTTACCGGGCTTGGCAGACCGGACACCAGGTGGTCGTGCGAGCGTCGATGACCCGGGTACGGAGCTCCTCGCCACAGCGCAGGCACGGCTCGCCGCCTCGTCCGTAGCAGGCGAGTTCGTGCTGATTGCCGCCCTGCGCTCCGTCGGAGTCGACATAGTCCCGAAGGGTCGTGCCGCCATGCACAAGTCCGGACTCGAGTGCTCGCCGGATCGCGACGACGAGCTCATCGGCTCGTTGGCGTGAGAGCCGCCGGGTCGCTGGGTTGATGCGGGCATCCCACAGCGCCTCGTCGGCATAGATGTTGCCGACACCGGCGACGGCCCGCTGCGCCAGCAGGATGGTCTTGAGGTGCCGGTCGCTGCGCTTTACGAATGCGGCGAGGTGCTTGCCATTGAAGTCGGGATCCCATGGCTCGGGCCCCAAGGCGTGAAGTGTCGGGATGTCGCGGTAGTCGCCTGAGTCGACGACGTGGATGCGCCCGAAGCGGCGGATGTCGTGGAACGTCAACACCCGGTCGTCATCGAGCCGCCACCAGGCCCGCAGGTGCGGCTCGGTGCCCAGATCGTCGAGCGCAAGCGCACTGCCGGGTTCGTGGACGGCGAGGCGACCGGTCATCCCGAGATGGACGACCAGTTCACGCGGTGGCCCACCATCAGCGCCCGGATCGAGGTCGAACAGCAGATACTTGCCGCGTCGACGGGCACCGACGATCTCCGTGCCAACGGCGTCGAGTGCCGGCGTGAACTTTGCCGACCAGTGTGCCCCTGCGTCGACGATCGCTGCGTCGATCAGCTTTGGTGCGAGTTGACGGCGGATCGTCTCGACCTCGGGCAGTTCGGGCACGGCTGCACCCTACGCCCGCCGCGTCCTCCCCGAGACGCCACCGGTAGGCTCGGGCACCCGTGCTCGACCACCACCCCGACTCCCTGGACCCCGCCCTCGCCTCCCTGATCGCAGATGCGATCGAGCAGGCCGACGAGCTTCTGGACCTCGACGCTGTTCGTGCCGAGGTGTGGGCTGCCGACCTCGTCGCGCTCGCAGCCGAGATCGACCCCGAGGGGCCTGCAGCGGTGGCCGAGGCACTCGCCGTCGCCGGTGGCCCGGGTCCTGCCGCCGGGCTCTGGGCGATCGACGCCGTGTCGGATCTCGTCGACCTCGGCGACCCCGCGCTCGAACCGGCACCGACCTGGGCCGATCAGTTGCTGACGTCGATCTGCGAGGCGGCGTGGATCGTCGGCGACTGGCGGGGCGATTCGGCAGCGTTCCGCTTCGTCGATGCCGCCGACGAACGCCACGTGCTCGTCCTTGACCTGGTGCCCGGCGCAGGTGACACCGGTGAGACGATCGGCGAGGCAACCGTC
>Ga0310343_10001508_pt1 | contig 11981 bp, 10 predicted proteins | sample HC15DNA2025_MG_FD_203519 | JGI IMG/M metagenome (GOLD analysis project Ga0310343, IMG submission 203519) | Marine microbial communities from station ALOHA, North Pacific Subtropical Gyre - HC15-DNA-20-25_MG | ecosystem: Environmental > Aquatic > Marine > Oceanic | place: Pacific Ocean: North... | reverse complement strand
TGCGTATTTACTGCCTAATTTTTTGTCTCTTTTATAAATACTCTTTATCAAACTTTGCTTCAGGTCTAGCCAAGTAATCTTTGATATTTATTTTGGTGTAAACATCTAGTGCGTTAATACCCATAGTTAAACAGATTTAGTATTTTTTTCGCAATAAAATTAGCTTCGAACACATACATTTATTCGTATCAATAGATCACAAGATTTGAGTTCCTTCGTAACTAGAAAGTCATCATATATTTAAGGACTTTCATGAAGAATAGGACTCTTACTTAATATATGTATCGATAAATATCATAATTTTTGGAAAAGTTTAATTTGATAAATAGGGATAGATCGAGAATAAAAATATTTAAACCATTTGAAGATCCTAGTAAACCTTCGCCAACTATTAACGAAATGATGATTTCTCATGGCTGCGTATATAAGAGATCAAGGAAGCCAGTTATGAAAGGTAGCAGAGTAGAAACTATTGAAACTGCAAGAAAACAATATGTAGAATTATTGAAAGAAGGTTTGAAGAAAACAGTATTTTTAGAAGTTATTTTTGACCGCCTAAATATTCTATTTGTAGCTCATGTAATTTCCGAAAAAAAATTAGGAAGCTTTTTCCATTTCTTTTTAAAAACTAGAAAAATCCACTAAGGTCAATTTCACTAAATAATTAAATATGGATTTCAATTTGATTTATGCGATTTAATTAGAAACCCAAACGCATTTAATAAAAAAATTATTAAAACTCTTACAGATTTTATGCTTTAGAAATTTGAAAATTTGATTATCCTCTATCAAGTTTGACTATTCGATTTATGGTGTGTTATTAATATATAAATTTGGGTTAGGATAATTTGCTGAAATATATTTGTTTAATCCCAGCCAGAGCAGGTTCTAAGAGAATTCCAAATAAAAATATTTTAGATTTAAATTCAAAACCTTTAATTAAACACAGTATCGATTTTGCCCTTAAAATATCAAAAAAATCGGAAATCTATGTTTCTAGTGACTCAAAAAATATACAGGCAATAGCTAGTAAAGCAGGGGTTAAGGTGCATAAAAGGCCCTCAGCAATGGCAAGAGATGAAACTAGTATGCTTGAAACAACTTTGGATTTTATAAAAAATAATAATATATCAGATGACACAAATATAATCCTTCTACAACCTACAAGCCCCTTCAGATCATTAGATTATTTTTTGAAATTAAAAGAAGTTTTTGAGTCGACAAAACATGCCTCTTCAGGGATCTCCTTAGTGCGGTGTACTTTTTTCCACCCATCCAAAATTGGAGTTATTGCAGATAAAAATAAATTTAATTTACTTAATGTAGATCATGAAGAGAATATAGATAATGATAAAAAAAAGCCTTATTTCGTAATGTCAGGCTCTTTTTATATCGTAAAGGTTTCAAACTTAATAGCTAATAATTCATTTGTGGGGGATTCACCTGTAGGTTTGGAGGAACCTATTGAAAATTTTTGTAATATAGATACTCCAATTGATTTTAAGATAGCTGAAATATTAGGCTCAAAAAAAAATTTTAAAAAATGAATTCAGTAATTAATATTTAAACAAATGTGTGGCTTTTTAGGAGTATCAAATAAAAGTTTTTATCATCGAAAAGAAGACCTAATAAATACATCATTTAAATGGATTAAACACAGAGGTCCAGATGAATCAAAGACATTATTATTAGAAAAGTTTTTTATTGGATTTCATAGACTTTCAATAGTAGGTGTAGAAAATAATAAAGCCTCTCAACCAATTAAATTGAGAAATAACAGCAACTATTTTATGTTTAATGGGGAAATATTTAATTATAAAAAAGTTGCTAAGGAGAGATTAGATACCTCTAAAATTCATTCATCCTATCTAACTTCTGATACATTAGTTTTATCAATGTTATTAGAGAAATATGGCTTGGAATGTCTTAATTGGCTCGATGGAATGTTTTCAATAGCAATAATAAATGACGAATCGGGAGAATTAACGCTAATTAGAGATAGATATGGAATAAAACCTTTATATTATTTTATTGATCAAGAAAAAATTATTTTCTGTAGCCATATAAAACCAATTATTGATATATCAGGTTATAAAAAACAAAATAAAAATGCAATCTATACTTATTTAAAAGAAGGTTTATATGATCATTCCCAAGAAACTTTTTTTAAAAATGTAAAATCTGTTCCTCCTGGTCATTCAATAAAAATCAATGTAAATAATATGAAAATTGATAATTACAGATGGTATAAAATCGAAGATAATATTCAAAACTTTAATAGAAAAAACAATAAAACGTATCTTGAAGAGATAGATTATTTAATAACCGAAGTAATCTCTGACTATATTCCCGAAGAAGTTGATTTTGCTCTTAATGTTTCTGGTGGAGTAGATTCAACGTTACTAATAAGCAGAATTAAAAAGAATAGTGATAGAAATTTTATCTTATTAAATCAAGATTACGAAGATCCCTATAGCGAAAAAAAATGGATGGAAAAATATTCAAAAATCCTAAATGTTTCTCCCTTTTATTTCTCCATAACACCTAAAGAAATAATTGATGATTTAAAAGAATCCTTTTTATTTCAAGCTCAGCCTTTTGGCGGAATAACTATTCCAGGATATACCCCTTTGTATAAAAAAGCTAATCAAGAAAATTGTAAAGTCATACTTGATGGGACAGGCTTAGACGAAGCCTTTTTAGGCTACTCAAGATATAGAAATGACTTTGAATATCATGATAAAAATAATTTGGGTGATTCTGGACCTAAAGACCCTAGAGGATTAAGAGATAATGCCATATCAGATTCTCTAAGAAATAGTTCGCACCTATTAAATTCTTACATAGATGATTATTTGGATGGAATAAAATGTCCCTCCCCAAGGATGAAAAGTATCCTTGACATATGCTCAAATAAGATTCCTAGAACCTTAAGATTTAATGATCATATATCGAGTAGATTCTCAACCGAATTAAGAACACCCTTTCTATCTCATAGAATTTTACATTTAGGATTCAAAATACCTCATGAAAAACTTATTTCTCAGAAAGGAACAAAATTGCCTATAAGAGATCTACTTTCAAAAGATGGGATGGGAGAAATTGCTTATGCCCCTAAGAGGTACATACAAACTCCACAAACCGAATGGTTTAAGAAGGAAATAAAATTTCTAGTAGGAGAATATATTTTTTCAGAAAGTTTTTTTGAAAGAGGTTGGATAAAACAAGAAGTAATAAAAAATGAGTATGAAAAATTCCTAAATAAAAACACCTATAATTCTTTTTTCCTATGGCAATGGTTTTCTTTAGAATATTGGGCAAGGATGAATTTTGACTAATAATTTGTAAATTTAACTTCAATTAATTAAATTTAAATTTTTTAAAAGTGATAAAAAATGCTTCTATATAAAAATATCGACAAACTTATCATAAATTAAGATTAAATTATAATTTTTAAGCAGGTGGTAATATTAAAAGTGCAAAAATGTATTAGATGACTTCGAAATTAATACCAAATTTATTTAATTGTAAGATAGCTATCATTGGTCAAGGTTACGTAGGCTGCCCCTTAACAATAAATCTAGCAAAAGAATTAGGAAACATTGATAATTCTAAGAGTACTATTATTGGCTTTGATAAATCAATTAAAAGACTAGAAGAATTGAGTAAAGGTATAGATAATACAAATGAGATTAATAATCTAGAATTTAATAAGTTTAAGAATTTAGAATTTTCGAGCTCGGTTGATAAATTATTAGATTGTGATATTTATATTCTTGCAGTACCTACACCAGTTGATAAATGTAATAAACCAGATTTATATCTTCTAGAAAATGCTACTAAATTAGTTGCTGAGCAAATATTAAAGAGTAAAGATAGTAATTATAAAAAAATTGTTATCATTGAAAGTACTGTCTATCCAGGAGCCACAGAAGAAGTTTGCTTACCAATTTTATTGGAAATTACAAATTTAAAATTTCATGAAGAAATTTCAATTGCGTATAGTCCTGAGAGAATAAATCCTGGAGATAAAGAACATACACTTAAAAACATAAGCAAAATTGTAAGTGCTAGTGATCAAGAAAGTTTAGAATTGATATACGATCTATATACATTAATTATTGAGGCTGAAGTATATAAAGCAAAGTCCATTAAAGTTGCAGAGGCTTCAAAAGTTGTAGAGAATGTTCAAAGAGATTTAAATATTGCCCTAGTCAATGAGTTATCTATGATCTTTGAAAAACTGAATATAAATACAACTGAAGTACTTGAGGCAGCTAACTCTAAATGGAATTTCAAAAAATATCAGCCAGGGCTAGTGGGTGGACATTGCATTGGAGTAGATCCATATTATTTAACATATAGAGCAGAACTTACTGGTTATCATCCTGAAGTAATCTTAGCCGGCAGAAGAATTAATGACAATATGGGCAATTGGATTGCAAACACTACAATCAAAAAATATATAAGAAATAAACCTAAACTATTATCTGAAATAAATGTTTTAATAATGGGTTTTACATATAAAGCAAATTGTCCTGATATTAGAAATTCTAAAGTATATGACGTATATAAAACCTTAGAAGAATATGGATGTAATATTGATTTATATGAACCAATAGCAGATGATTTGCTTATTAAGGAAAATTATAATATTGAAGTTATTAAAGAAAATGAATTAAAGCATAAGTATGACATAATAATAGTTGCTGTTGCTCATAATGAATTCAAATCAAAAGATATTTATTACTGGATATCTAAAACAAAAAAACATTCGATTATTGTAGACATTAAAAATATTCTTCCAAATCATGAAATAATTTGGAAAATATAAGTTTTTATATTTTTAAAATCATGAAGTTTTTATTGGTAAAAAATAATTCAGTTTGTCTAAATTAAATTCACAAAAATAGATTTTAGATTTTGCCTAAATTAAACATGTTAGGATTAACAATATCTAACAAATAATTAATGAAAAAAACATCATTATTTGTTGCGGAAATTGCTTTGAGTCATGAAGGTTCTATAGGCAATGCTTGTGCTTTAATGGATCTAGCTAAAAATAATAATATTGATATTGTAAAATTCCAAGATCATTGGGCTAGATATGAATCTTCCAAAGACGAATTATTTAGAGTTCCTATAGGTTTTGATAAAACAAGATATGAATATTGGGAAAGAACAGAATTTGATCAAACTGAGTGGTCATATATTTATGATTATGCAAAAAAAATTAACATTAATATTGGATTTTCAATTTTCTCACCACAAAGTTTTTTTAGACAAAAAAAGCTTGGTAATCATATTTGGAAGCTAGGTTCTGGAGAATTGCTTAATAATGAATTGATTGATATTTTAATTAAAGAATTAAATAAGAAAGATACTGTAATAATATCAACAGGTTTATGTGAATATTCTTATGCGTTAAAGATAGCAGAAAAATTCTCAAGCTCTGTGAAAGCAGTCTTTATTTTGGATTGTATTAGTGAATACCCATGCAATTATGCAGATTACTCTTTTAAAACATGGTTAGATCAAAGTTCTAAATTAAAAAAGATTTCTTATGGTTTATCTGATCATAGTGGCGAAATATGGCCAACTATTTTTTCATGGTCTTATGGATGCAAAATGAATGAGTTTCATATAACTTTTGATAAAAAAATGTTTGGACCAGACCAAAAATCATCTTTGGATCCATCAGATTTAAAAAATCTGAATTCTGCAAGAGAGGCTTTCAATATTATTTCAAGAAACGAAAAAAAGAAAATTTCTTCATTAAAAAAAAATATGATAAATTTCTTTGGTAGAAGTATTGGTTTAAAGAATTCTTTACCTAAAGGACATGTTTTAAGAAGAGAAGACTTATTAATGAGAAAACCATATGGAGGCTTTTCTTTTAAAGACTTGGAAAATATAATTGGTAAGAAACTTAATATTGATTTGAATTACAAAGAAATCTTAAAATCTGAACATTTTGAAAAATAGTAATAATTTCACACTTTAAAGATTATGAAAATAAAAATAATGTTTTCTGTACTAAGCAGAGCTAATTACTCAAGAATAAAAAGCTTAATAATACAATCATATAAAGATGATCATATTGATCCTATTGTCATAATAGGATGTGGAGCTATTTGTGAAGAGTATGGCAGCATTATAAGTGAATGCAAAAAAGATGGTATTAAAATTAATGAGTCCATTAGTATCCTAATGCATGAAAAATCAAAAGAAAATATGATAAGAACAACCGCTTTAGGAATGATAGATTTTAGTAGAATTTTGAATAAATATAATCCAGATATAGCAATTACTATTGCAGATAGATATGAAACAATTAGTTTTGCAATCTCATGTTCCTTTATGAATATTCCTCTTATCCATCTTCAAGGCGGAGAGCCAACAGGAAGCATTGACGATAAAGTAAGAAATTCAATAACTCAGCTTGCGGATTACCACTTAGTCTGTACTAAAGATGCAAGAGATAGATTAATCAAATGGGGTGAGTGTGAAGAAAGAGTTTTTAATGTTGGATGTCCCTCTCTAGATCATATAGAGAAAACTAAAAATACTAAAGATTTGAAATTAAAGATTAATCAAATTAATTTAAAAAAAAATGTAGAAATCAACATTGAAAAAAAATATTTGGTTTTGCTTTTTCATCCAGACACTAATAAATCTCAGCAAGAATTCGAAATAGTTATTAAGTCATTAAAAGATTTTTGTGAAGAAAAACTAATCGATTTAGTTATCCTAAATCCTAATCCAGATTATGGATCAAAAGAAATTCAGAAAATTATAGAATCTGTAAACTCTGAAAAATCTAATACTAATAATTTAAATAGTAAAATAATCATTTTAAAAAATTTAAATAGTTACGATTATATAAATTTGATTCAAGGAGCTGAGATTCTTGTTGGAAATTCATCTTCTGGTATTAGAGAAAGTTCTTTTCTTGGAATTAAATCATTAAATATTGGAACCCGACAACAGTTTAGATATAAATGTGAAAATGTATTAGATGTTGATATTTGTTATGAGTCAATATATGAAGGGTTAGAAAATAGACTTTCCATACAAAATCCAAAAGAAAATGATGTATATGGTGATGGAAACAGTTCAAAAAAAATACTTGATCTTTTAAAAAAAATAAAGTTCTCAATTAAAAATACAAAATTATAGGTATGAAATATAACTACTACATCAGTGAAATTGAAAATTTTCCTACTAAATTTATTAGCTTAACTGCTAAAAAAGAAAAAAAAATATTGAATGAAACCAAAAGCAAAAATAAAGCCGAAATTCTTTTTATAAGACTTAAATATAAAATAGATAAAAAGTATTTATCCGATTTTGATAATCTCAAGGTCATTTGTACAGCCACTACTGGTACAACTCATATTTGTAATGAGGTATTGGAAGAGAAAAATATAAAATTAATATCATTGGCTGGAGAAGAAAAATTTCTTAGAGAAATAAAACCTACCGCTAATTTAGCATTATCGATGATATTAAAAGCTCAAACAAATACTTTAGATGCAGCAATTTCAGTTTATGAAGGTGTATTTGATAGAAGTAATTTTTTTAGAAAAACATTTGAAGATTCTATTATTGGAATACTTGGTATGGGGAGATTAGGAATTTTAGTTAGTGATTATTTAATTAAATTAGGATTTAAGGTTTATTATTTTGATAAAAAGAATATCCCAAATTGCAATTCTGAATTAATCAAGTGTGATTCCATAGATGATTTATTCCTTAAGTGTCAGATAATATCGATACATATTAACTATGAAAAAGAAAATGATAATCTTATAAATAGAAACCTTTTATCAATTAAGCCTCCATATAAAATAATTAATACAAGTCGTGGTGAAATATTCCGAAGCGAAGAGATTGAATTTTGTTTAAAGAAAAATCTTTTAATTAATTATTTTACAGACGTTATAGAGGATGAACCATTCAAGAGTAAAAATGCAATTAAAAAATCAAAACTATGGAACTTACAAAAAAGATATGGATTAAATTTGATTTATATAACTCCTCATATTGGAGGGGCTTGTTGGACTAGTCTTTATAAATGTGAACAATTCATTATTCAAAAACTTATGAAGCAACTCCAATAAAAAACTAATTTCTTTAGAAAATTATTAACTTATTATGGTAATCTATAACAAAAAGGATAATGGGGAATACAGGAGATAACATTTTAAGTGAAACAGGACTATGGTCATTCGGTGGAGATACACCATCTAAGTTTAATAAACACGTATCGAAATCTGTACCTCTTTATAAAGAAGGGCATGATTTAATTTGTGGCATGGCAGAATTTTTTGTTCCCCAAAATGGGAAGGTCCTTCATATTGGTTCAAGTACTGGTGTTTTGACAAACAAAGTTGCCAAAACTTTAAAAAAAAGAGAAGCACAAGTAATAGGTTTAGAAATTGAGCCAAATATGATTAAAGAAGCAAAACGAATGGATAACGAGACAAATGTTGAATTCATAAATGATGATATTACTACCTCTGAAATTGGCGAAAATTGTAATAATTTAGTCATCTCATACTACACAATTCAATTTATACACCCTTCAATGAGACAATTAGTTATCGAGAAAATCTATAAGTCATTGATGTGGGGTGGCGCATTCATTATGTTTGAAAAAGTTAGAGGTTCTGATGCAAGGTTTCAGGACATTTTTAATTGTTTTTATCAAGACTTTAAGTCTAAACAAGGCTACTCTGCTGATGAAATACTTGAAAAGCAGAGATCCTTAAAATCAATTCTGGAACCTTTTTCAAGGCAAGGTAATATCGATATGCTTAAAAGAGCTAAATTTGTAGATATTGAATCAATATTAAAATATGCATGCTTTGAAGGGTTTTTATCAATAAAATAAAAATTTTTTTTATATCTCTTCCAATCTGGATAGTAAAGGATATAAAATTCAATCAATTATTAATTTTTAAAATCTTGAAAGAAAATAAAGTTGAAATAAATATTGGTAAAGAAATCTACGAAAAGAGATGGTCTAATTCCCTTAAAAATGGAGATTATGACATTTTATCCAGAAATGAAATAGTAGAAAACCAAGTTCAGTATTTTTACGATAGGTATTGTAATTTCATATTAAATAAAATAAAAGTTCATTTCAAAAAATATCCTTATAAAAATTTAAGAATTCTTGAAATAGGTTGTGGGAGAGGGACTGCATCAATCTATTTGAGTAAAAAATTAAATTGTAAAGTTACAGGGATTGATTTCAGTGAAAATTCAATTGAAATAGCAAAAAAAAACGCTAAATTTCATTTTTCAGATGCTGAATTTTTCATCGCAGATTTATTTGAACCAAATTCCATCCTAGAAAAAACAAAAAATACTGTTAAGAAATTCGATATTATAATTAGTTTAGGTGTACTAGAACATATTGAGCAACTAGATAAATGTTTTCAAATTCATAATCAATTATTAGATCATAATGGCTTGTTTTGCGCAATGATCGTTCCAGAAAAAAAATCAATCCAAAATTATTTTTCTTTAATTAACAGATTTTTATTATCTACAGCATTATTAATTTCTCCAAAATTTAGAGATAAGTTTTCCCATCTCGATAAGAAAACATTATCAAAAACAAAAGATGTTTTTAGATCCTATAAATCTGCAAAATATTTTAAGGATAGTCTGATTAAGGCAAATTTTGTAAATGTATTAACTATAGAATCTAATCCTTACCCTACCTTAAGACCTCTTAATAGATTTTTTGAGAAATTTGTAGTTAAAACATATATGATTATTGAATATTTATTTTGTGGATTATTAAAAAAGAATATTTTTTTCAACTGCAGTGCTGATTTTTCAAGGTGCCATTTTTTAATAGGAACTAAAAATTAAAACAAATGTGTGGTTTTTTTATATCCCCTACATCATTTGATCAAAAAAAGGCAAATTTTTTATTCGAGAAATATATTGCTTACCGGGGTGTTCTCCCAAAAAAAGAATTAGTATGTAATAAATATAATTTTAAATTTTCCAGATTACCGATAGTTGATGTTGATGCCTATCAAAATCAACCCTACCAATATAAAAACCATGTCTTGGTTTTTAACGGTGAATTATATAATTATAAAGATATAAGAGAATTTTTAGAAAAAAAATATGAGGTTCAATTCACAACTAAAAGTGATGTTGAAGTTTTCCTAAAAGGATTCATAACATTAGGGCCACAAGAATTTTTTAAAATAGCTTGCGGTATGTGGGCATATGTGATTAGTGATAAGTTAGGAAACTTCTATTGGGGAAGAGATGAGTACGGCATTAAACCATTATTCTTTATGAAAAAATCTGATAAATTATTTTTCTCATCCAGTCAGCCAGCTCTTATAGAGTCTTTTGATAACTATAAATTAAATAATAATATTTTAAGAAGGTTTATAGTTACTGGATTTCAAGACCCTAATAGTTTTTCTTTTTATGAAAACTGTGACTTAATACAACCTGGTAATTGCTATTACTTTAATTATCAAAATAAAGAAATTCAAAAAGAGATTTGCCTATTTTCTGATAAGAAAATTTTAGATAAATCATTAAGAGAAGTTATCGATGAAGTAATAATTTCTCAATATCCTAAGGAAGTAAATTCTTCAATAGCCTTGAGTGGGGGTCTTGACAGTTCAATAATACTTCATGTTCTATCTAAAAATAATTTAAACTTTACTTCACTTTCTTTAGATCTTTTAAATGCAAAAAAAGAAAAATCTCTTATTTTTCAAACAATAAAAAAATATAAAAAACAACATCAATTTATTAAAACTAAATCATCCGAATTATTGAATTCATGTAAGGAAATAATTTTTAATTTTGGTCAACCATTGAGATCATGTCAACCATTAAATCAATATTCTCTAAGAAAAGTAGCTTCACAATACAATAGTAAAGTTTTTTTTACAGGTGATGGCTCAGACGAAATATTTGGAGGGTATACTCAAGGTTTCTTCTTTTTCTTAAAGCAACTTATTGATGAAGGTGCAAAAGAAAATCTAATAATAAATAAATTAAATGATTTTAAAGATCTTGTAAATTTTAATGATGAATTTCCCAAGGATGATATAAAAAAATTAATTGAAAGAAAAACAAATATTTTTAATCAAGATCTAACTTGGCAAAAAATTTTTAGAAACGAAAAATTCACTCTTCCAGAAACTCCAAAAGATCTAAAATCTTACTGTGATTTTAGACTCTTCAAACACCCAATGCCCTATTGGCTTATGACAGAAGATATTTTAAGCTTAGTAAATGGTATCGAAACTAGGATTCCATTTCTAGACCAAAGAATAGTCTATAAAAGTAAATTTTTGGAAAAAGAAAAATTTTATTATAAAGGTAAAAATAAATATCAATTACGAAAAAGCTTTTCTGATCTTCCTGATCATATTTCAAATTGCAAAAATAAATTTCCAAGGCCCTCAGATACCACAGAATTTATTTTTGAAAATGAAATTTCAGATTATATTGAAAAATTCTTAAGATCTGAAAACTTTAAAGAACTTTTTCAAATAGATCATGATTACTTTTTAGAAGTTTTTAAATTTGATAAAGATAGAAAATGTTCTTTAAGAGCTGATAATTGGTTTAGAATCTTAACAAGCTATATTTTCCTAAATAAATAAAATCTTCTTTGGTTGGATGGACAAGAACAGCTTTTATTGCTTTCTTCAAACCATAATTAGGGCCCAATATCTATTTGATAATTATTATATTTAAAATTAAATTAAATTAAATTAAAATTTAAATTCAAAACTAGGCCCAATAATATACTTAGATATGAATTCAAGTATTTTGCTATTTAGTTATTGTGAGAAAACTCGTAAAAGTTATCATCAAGAAAATTCTAAAATTAGATTTATTGTTTCTATATAATATTCAAAGATTAAATAGATTTTTAGATCATTCTGACTATATTCAGGATTCAAATCCAATTGATGTAG
>Ga0310343_10001507_pt1 | contig 11982 bp, 8 predicted proteins | sample HC15DNA2025_MG_FD_203519 | JGI IMG/M metagenome (GOLD analysis project Ga0310343, IMG submission 203519) | Marine microbial communities from station ALOHA, North Pacific Subtropical Gyre - HC15-DNA-20-25_MG | ecosystem: Environmental > Aquatic > Marine > Oceanic | place: Pacific Ocean: North... | reverse complement strand
GTCTTCAGAAAAAAACTTGCGCGAAAGTAAGCGCATACAATGATCGGAATACACGCACGCCATGCCCTCCACAAAGGACGCTCGTCAAGTTCTTTAAGTCGTGCCTGGCCGCGGCAGCGGAGAAGGCGCTGGAAGCCTAGCGGATCTCAAGAGCGATTGTCTTTGGTTTCTGAGATTTGGTGCAGGTCTTCTCGGCTGCAGCGCAGAAGGCGCTGGAAGCCTAGCGGATCTCAAGAGCGATCGTCTTTGGTTTCTCCGTGAGTTGAGCTGTGGTGCAGGTCTTCTCTGCAGCGCAGGCTCGGGCGCGGCAGGTCCTGTCGAGACAAGCGACGATCCAGAGCTGGTTTGGGTTCCCCTGGCAGATCTACCAACCTTCAACGTCGTCCGAATTTCTCCCATGGTCCCGGCAGCTGAGTTCCTCATCGTGTTCCTCATCCTACGCGCCCCGGCATGTCCCATTATAAACCCAGCCTTTGATGCATCAATCGCAAGCGTTGTACTCCTCGCAATAGGATTCACGATCTTCGCTCGGATGAAATCTGGAACGGCATCATCCTTACGGAATCCCTTTCCTGGACTGTCTGCGAATTTTACACGACTACGTTGCACCGGTTGTGCAGCCGTTATATTACCATCACCCCCGTGTTTCGGTTGGTGGGGCGTATACGTGAATCTCGTATTCACTGCATCGGTGAAACCAATCGGAATAGACGATCCAATTACTCCAAATACAAGATACATAATTATCAGCCAAGCCAAGGCCAAGAAGAAAATAACATAAAATGTAGTGATTGATGTTTTAGCTTCATTGATGTCGAAATTCCCCGTCAGTTTTTTGCTCAGTTGTGTGTTGTTCTTGTTCATTATCCATGTTGCAGTCGGATCACGGGTATCTCCCCGTATGTCTGAAAGGTCATTAGCATCGAGGTTGGCGGTCGGCACCGTGTCGTCCGGTGGCCTTGTCCACGTTAATTTCAGTTTCCAATCTAAGTTGAGTAGAGGATTGAAACTGTCAAGAGTTCCATTGCTTTCGTACTGACTGTAGGTAAACCAAAGAATCACAGCGAGTACTGTGATAGCTGCTATGTTGTAAAAGAATACAAAGAACTGAAATGGCTTACCTGCCAACAGTTCGCCACTTGATATACGGTCCCAGTTTTTAATTTGATAAATACCAACAAATGTAACTGCTGCAATACTTATCAAGGAAAGTGCTGATTCTGGAGCTTGGGATGCTTCTCCGATGATGAGCCATATCATCAAAAATAGAGAAGTGGCAGCGACCATCCAAAACATGAAGAAAACAAAATGATTCATCCGTTTAGGTGGAAAAAATGTTTGGGCCGCGATGAGAATGCGCCTGTCACCTGTTTTCACTGCAGTACCCACAACATTGCCAGCCTCCGTAGTCGTCGAGGTCGCATTACCACCAAGCAGTGTTTTCACTCCCGTCCAGTAACCATCGCTTATAAACATTATTACCGTTGTAAACATCCAAAATATAGTTATACTGATCAGTATGGTAGTGTATCTTACAAAATTAGCAGCATACCGCCTGTAGTAGTCCTCGAGTGTGCTATTTTGTGCGAATACTCCCTCACACATCCCTGCTTCTTCTGTTTGTGCATGTGTATCAGTGGCTGCATCCTGGCGGGGGGATGTGTTGCCAGAATCAATTCGAAACAAAGAGTCGGTAGTATTCACCCCTGCATTATTTACTGCCCAGTTACAACTTCTGTCTTCCAAGAATTTCACTGAACATTCGTCAGGTTTTGGATTCGGAACCAATAATTCTTCCGTACCATCCGCGTTCTTGAATTTGGTAACTTGCTTCACTGTGAGCTTGTATCTTTCTACGATACCATTTTTCAACAATTCCTCTTCGTCAGTGTTTATTCTTTCTATCTTTTTGCACCAGTACACGTTTTGTCTGTCAAAAGATGGCGACGATACAGCATTCACGTCAGAATAATCATCAATGCCCTCCTTGTTCAGTTTCCAGTCGACACTGAACTTTGCTAAGGAAAACGGATGATTCGAGTCGGTTAACCCTTTATCTGAACTTATTCTCTTCGAGGTATCAATATAAAACACGCCCTCGACACCAGTCTCATCACGAAGTAATTTATCATTATTGGGTACCGTTTCAGTATCCTTTACTAAGTCAGAACTACTATATGCGATGGGGTGCCCTTGCGGTTTCCCGTTTGCTATGTACATATTTACTATCATTCTGGCAAAGTGATACCAGTGGTGGCTGTCTGTCGTTACGTTTTTCATGCGAGGGTCAAATCGATCGCTGAAAGTGTTTTCAGGAATGTGCATGGTCAGTTTTGTATCGAATAGTAACCTCTCCGCGGAAGTTGCCGTTTCCTTAATTTTGAGCACGAATGCGATCTTCGAGTTTGCGGTATGTTCAATTATTTCAGTCGATTTCCACGTCGTTTCGGAAAGAAGTCGAGGTGAATCCGTTTGCTCGCGTCCTTGTGGAGTGGTCCCCTGGATGTACGTGACATGTAAAAGTTCGTATATGGGGTCGCTCTCATTTGTACCCTGAGTTTCTTCAACCCTTGAAAAGGACTTGATTATACCCTTGGATGTCTCCTTGTCTTGTAGCAAACGTGCCTTGAGGGTTGCTACGTCTGTGAAATCGAAATCGTTGTCTTTGTGATCAAGCTCGAACAAAACCACTACCCGAGGCTTCATGGCGTGCCTCGTGGAAAATGAGGTGTCTGATGGGGTAATATCATCATCCGTCGCATCCCTAGGGTTAGGGGGGAGGTTGTCATGAGTCAGTTGCATAGGGTTAGATTTATTAACGCTCGCCGCTTCTGTATTTATTGTATTTATCAATGCTGTTCTATCATCATCCCCATCTCTAGTTTTGAAAAGCTTGATTGTGATTTTAGGACGCATGAGATAAAAAATCATGAAATCCTTACTTTCCTTGTTGGCGACCCCCTTGGGGTATGTGTCGTCCGGTGCTGTTTTGAACGATGATTTGGGAACATGAATGCGCATGGCAGACATGCCATCGGCTTGATTACCAGGACATCGTTCGACAGCAGTGGTGCCGTTGGTATCTGTGCCATCGAAATCAAGTCGACCAGTATCAGCCTCCTCGCCCTCGCTCTCCTTGGGTGAATTATCACGCCAACATAAAGGTCTTATGTTCGCATAATAGAGCTTATCGTTTATTCTCTTGATTGGGTTGTTTAATGTTTCCCACGTTGCTCCACAAAGAGTGACGTCCTGATAGTTAAACGAATCTCTTTCAATTTCCATGTCGAATTTGAAAAACACCGAAACAAACTTGGAGGTGCCGCTGCTTCCTCCGCTCCCTGAAAATGTTGGAATTTTGTTGTTCACTAAACTTCTGACACCGGTTTTGGTGTCAGTATCCGTTTTTCCCGAAGGTACACCGCAGTTCGGCTCAGTAAATGCACCAATTTTTGCGCCGTCTTTTTGGTCCGCGAAGACATCCCGACATATGTTACCGGTTTTTTCTGCGGAAACATTATAATATATACCTGAAGGAATAGTAATATCTGGAATATCCGCCTCCAGATCGGCTTCTGAATTGTATGTGTGAATGCTTAGTATTTTAGGACCAGTCCCTAACTTTTTCAGTGTGCTTTCGTGATCATTTCGTTGCTTTACACTATCCGCTCCAATTGCTACTGGAATAATAAAGACTATAAATAGGACTAGGATCGCAGTCATTATCATCCAGTGAACTCGACTATGATTTTGGCTAGCTGCATTCAAAGCTTTCTTACCTTCTTTCAGTGCTTCCAGTGCATCTGTCCCGAGCCCATCTGTCCAATGCCTTGACAACAATGCAAAAAAAGCAACATACAAAATGCTGGTAACTACGTGGGACATACTTTTGCTGATTTCATTACACGCGATCTGAGAACCGTAGAATAAGCGATCGAACGATAGCTCTAGAAATGCTGCAAATACACCAATGGCCATCGTGATGTTGAGTGATGTCGTTATAGGATCTATGAGCGCCACACCATTAACACGTAAAACTGCTTGCTTGGCAACAAATAACACTATTGCAACTGAAACATTCACCCATTTCACAGAAGTCGCTAGATCAGCTAGGGTCTTGTCGGTAGATCTACCTTCCATATGTATCCATACAGGTAACAGAATGATTGCACTCAAGAATTCAGAGAAAGAGCGACCTCTTTGCAAGAATATATCTGTTTGAGGGTTTTCTAACTTTGGCAATTTCTCTGACAGTGAACGCAAGGGCTTGAACGCGGCATTCGCGCTGGCGCTCGCGCTTGCAAGTGACGTCGCAAAAAATATCCAGAAGAACACAGTAGCGGTGTTTTTTATTTCTTCACTTTGACTAAACAAAAAGTAGTATGCAAGAAAGAAAATAGAAACGTATTTCGTTATTTGAGTAAGTGGAACAGAGACAGACTTGCCAAAATGCCAGGATTTTGTTCCAACACTAAAGTCAGTGTAAACTGAAAGGGCCACAACACAAAGCAAAAGAACGTTGATTACAAACTTCGGTTCGGTCATTGTTGTCGTTGACTCATTTGTACATGAGTTCACTTTGGACGTGACGGAGCTTGCAATTATGATTGCGATTATACAACTCACGATACTCAATATCCCACTCATATTACGTGTCCCGGTTGCGTTTACAACGAAGTGAAATATACAAAAGTCGAAAAATACATAGAACAGCATGAACATCATGATCCAAACTGCAAAAGCCGTTGTAGTCCAGTCAGTATACAAGCTGAACGTGAGTAGTCCATCGGTAGATAGTAACCTACCGAACGTCATATCTGGGTTATGACAAGCTTGTATATTCATTGTTATACTTAACGCACAAAATAATCACATGATACATATCGCAATATTAAAAATAATACACTTACAACAGCCAGTATGGAATGGATATCAGTTGATATACTTGAAATTGTTTTGCAAAAACTGGTGATGTCTGATGTGTACAGATTCAAACAGGTGTCAAAGGGTCTATTGAAATCGATATCTTCTTGCATGATGAACATGAAGTATCACCCCGATATGTTTTGGGGCATCAGTGTATCGAATATAAAATTAGTGTGCAGAGACATGCGATCGCTAGGCTACACCCCAGTTGTTGTGGGGAAAATGAACAAAAGTTCATTCAACGATTTTATAAATGCATTTCATCCGGAACATTTTTCCTTGAGTTCTAAAACTGTCACATCAAGTCTTTACTCATGTATACTACAGAATGTCCCGTCGTGCATAAAATGTTTGCATATCTTGGTAGGTCAATCAGATGTGAGAAATTTGCGTCAATTGGGTAGGTGCTCGATTGCTTCCATTTGTGTAGAAACAAGAGATGGAATCACATTGGATTTGGCGACAGATTTGCTTCAAACATCCCATTGTCCTTCAATACAAGATATGAAACTATTGGGCACTATCAACACGATGAGCGGTCTTTACTACAACCTTCCTGCATCGCTCCTACGACTTCATGTGGCACCGATCGTAGGTGTTCATGAAACCAAGTCTCTCAAGTCGTTCTTGGAGTTAGGGTTGAATGATCTAGTGCTAATTCACTGTTATGAAGTGTGCGAGAATTCAAACTGCGTAAACTATCATTACATTTCATCCCGAATACGTGATGCACGTAAGCTTCCGAAAAGACTGGCAATGTCTCCGTTTCCACTTCTAGGCATACAAATTGCAAAGGAGCGACAGTGTGTAATAAATTTTGAGGAGAGCGATTTCTTTGAACATGAAATCGAGAGCATACAACATTTTTTTCCTTGAACAATTGTAAATGCGCATCAATAGCTTCGCAAATGTAGGTCAGGACACGGTGATGCTCGTGATTCTTCTTCTTTTCTTTGCAGTGCTGACAATTCTCCTCATACCATTTATTGTAAAAGAGCATCAGGCCGCGAGATCAAGAGAAGAATGGAGAAAGGCAACGAATTCGCCCATCATAAGAGATACTAGAACGAAGCACAGTTTTATCTATCCCGTGAATAGCAGGAACATTTCTCTCGATTCACCTCCTGAATATAACGATCCGAAATACTTTTTGTGAATTTCGAAGCATATAAATATCATTTTTAAAATTATCTTCATATTATATAATAATGGAATTGGCACTAGTAGCTTCTGCATTATTTGGTGTTGGCATTGTGTATTCAAGACGTCAACCCACAACTCCTCATACAGCAGCAGTCATGGCAACGCCTTCTACCATATCTAAGACCCCTGGTCCCTCAAATGAAATAGGAATCAGTCCACAAGCATCAGTGAATGCCAGGCAAAGTACAAACATCGACGCACAAAAAATACCGATGCCGAGCGGAAGACGTGATAATAGTTTGTACATTGACAAGTCATCGCTAGAAGAAAGACAAAACCGATATTACAAACCGCCACTTGGTTCTAAGCGCGAGGTGGTCCAAGAGATTGATCCTCGTACACGTCAAGACAATGTGTTTGTAAGGAGCAACACTTCATACTTATCAGATTACAAATCATCGCTAGACAGACCCTGGAGAATGAACAACGTTAACCCGATAGCAACAACGTCGGGCACAGCATCTCAGTTAGTTGGCCCAGGTCTGAATACGAACAGGGACGATATGACAGGAAAGGAAGGGCTTCATTACGGAATGGTTCGAATGATGCCAAACGACGTGTACAATCATTTCCGTGAACAAAAGGGGTCTATTATTCCCGGAAAAAATGAAATCAACGCAAGATCATCAAACGTGAACTTGTCTGAAAAGAACGTATCGAACATGACGTTCGGACAGTCAGGATATACTGGGGGTGACCCTAACAAACCCCTTCGATCGTTTGGAATATCGGAGGCGTATCAGACAGCTGCCCCCGGAAGGGCAGTCGTCACGGGCGATCCGGGTTACGGAGGTAAACGTTTAGAACCACGAGAGCGCCCCACAAACAGAGACATGGATTCAAATCTACTAGGTCCTGCTGGGATCGATGGAGGGATTTCAGCTCCTCGCGACAGAGATGAATACTCGAGGAATTCTCTCCTGCAGACTGAACGTGGTAAATATAACGAATTCAATGGAGTTGTACAGGGAAATAGTGCACCTGGGTACCAGAGTGTCATTGATGCATTCGAAATTGCGAAAAACGAGCGAAGTACCACAGAATGTGCCAAATCGGAACACGTGTTGAATATTTCTAATCCAGGGCAACAAAGAACACTGGTCAACAAACAACCAACACAGACCACACAGCGACAGTCAATCGATGCATACGGAAACATAAATCTCGCACCACAGTTTCCCGCACCAGGTGCGCACCCGGATAAACAGGTTCGTCCTACGCAAAGGGTTGAAAACGAATACCGTCCGGGTCCCGCGCAATTAGCATCTGTGCCAGATGCATCTGGTCAAAGCAACCAGGTGGATACGTTGATGGGGAGTAAACTTACTAACAGAACTCAACGTGAGTCTATAGAAACGAATGAGTTTCAGGCGCCTTTGAAATCGGTTGGTGTAAATGCACCAATGTCATATGCCGACATTCTCAAAAGCGAGGGCTATTCGAACAGAGACGTACCTCAGCTCGGTTATGTACCCGGAAGTGGCAATATGAACATTCAAACGGGAAAAGATGCAATGGGTGCTTTCGACGAGAAACCGACCGAACTTAATTCTACCAGGATTGCAGGGGGTGGTATCGGAAATCAACACCATAGCAATTTCTATGTTAGAAATGAGATGATCGACTCGAATCCTAATAGGAGCGTTGTATGGAACGACAGATTGGACCCGAGGGTTCTTGACGCGCTCACGAAAAACGAGCTTGCTCTTGCTCAAGGTGCGTAAGAAGTTCCAATCAACGGTTATGCACTCGTCTGGTATGTTTTTGGCCTCGTCGTAGTGGTGATGTGCCATTGATACGAGTTCTCGTCTCTTGTTTGTATGCATGGCACGACAGAGCCCATACGAGTTGCCACCTTACCAAGCTCCCTATTGGTGTAGTCTACAAGTCGTTTGATATCTTGAAGAATCGTTGAGGCAGTGGGCAATCTGATTTCTTTGTTATTCACCGCTTGTCTCAGAAGATCAGAAGTTGTTGTGATGAACATTTGCAGTATCATGTTGATATCGCGATTCTTCAAGTTTTTCTTTTCTCGCTGTTGAATCTTGCGTTTCATTTCATCGCGTTCAATTTCTCCCAGGGTATGCTTTACGCGAAGATCTCTGTTGTTGTTCACATCGACTCGGTCGGGGTAGCGACGCAACTCTTCATGTTGAAGGTGCAGCACCACGCGCAAAAGTCCCGCAAGTTGTAGGTACATGTTGTCATTCTGCCGAAACGCCATTTTCAATTCTCCAATATTTGGTGCTCCTCCACAAGGAACATCGTTGATGTCTCTTCCGAGAATATTCAAGTTCCTTCGCATTTCAATGTAATGAGGATTGTGAATTGTACCGTTGACTTTCTTTCCAGTTCGATAATCCCACGCTGTGTGGCAAACGGTACAGTACATTTGGTTGCAACCAGATATCTTGTGAACGTAAATTCCACAGCCCACGCAACGCCTGCTGTCCTTCTTGATCGCCTCCATGCTTGCTTTGTCTTCGTCCTTGCAGACATGCCCCTCCGGATCATGCCCTTTGAAAACACCACAGTCGCTGCAGGTCCATCCATGGCATTTTCTGCACTTCCACGCCGTGCTAAGAAACCCATCGCACGTGTCCGATCCACACTGGTGCACGAATTCAGAACGCGCCTCCGCATCCAGTGGTGGGGTCATATTATTCCGAACTTGTGCCATGGTGCTATCGATCTCGTTCATCTTTCTCTTGAGGCTGGTTCGCTCCTTCCACATCGAAGCCAGGAGTTCAACGTTCTCCCGGCGCTTCAGCTCTTGTGCAACATAGGGTTGAGTTTCAGGTAGCATACTCACTTCGCGCTCGTACAAAACGTTCTCACGATGAACCTTCCAATCCGTCATCATGAAGCTCTTTCCAAACATGTCATTCAGTACATCGGTTGACCAGAGTCTCTTGCAGTTCATGCAGTTTGCGTCGTCGCTCGAAGAAAGGAGGTATCGCTTCACGCAGGTCTTGCACGCATTGTAGTCACAAAACCCACATTTCGCCATCTGAAAGGGGGTGCAGCTGCTGATGCATATCTCGCAATCGAAACGCGGTTTGGGCATCCTCGATCCTCGCTCTACAAATCTTGGGTTTTCCTTCTTTTAAATATGTCATCAAACCACGAGAGTTCTTTAAACGGTATTCCGCCTCCTTTGGTTGGCTAAATTTTTTGAATTGTTGTACTTTTGAACTAATTGATCATATTGATTTGCTTTGTATCGGTATAACAAGTTATGAAACCTTCCCGTAGCAGCTGTAGCGTTATTGATCTGCTGTCCAGGAAATATTTCCTTCACACCCGGGAGCCATACTTCGTTAAACGTACGCCTAGCACCGCCAGATGCATGTTCTGCAACTGCGCTCGTCCAAAGTGATTCCAACCTTTTTAAATTCTCTAAGTTTTTGGCCTTTGCGCTCATTGCACTGGAACTGGAACGTGAGCGAATGGAATTAGAGGTGGCAGGGGCGGCAGCAGGGGCGGCAGCAGGGGCGGCAGCAGGGGCGGCAGCAGGGGCGGCAGCAGGGGCGGCAGCAGGGGCGGCAGCAGGGGCGGCAGCAAGGACAATGGCGGTAGCGGCAGAAGGAGTGGCAGAAGGAGTGGCAGGAGTTCTAGCGAATTCAAGATATTGTGCATCAGTTGACAGTCTACCACGTGGTATACTATGAGAAGCGGAACCAGGAATAGCACCACGACCATTATTAGCAGAAGGAGCGGCAGAAGGAGCGGCAGAAGGAGCGGCAGAAGGAGCGGCCCTCCTACGATTATTAGACTGCCAGGGTAACGGATCGGCAGGAGCGGGAGCACCATCACCATTGCTAGGACCACCGTTATTACCACTCAAAGTAGAGGGATCCACAAACTGCGCAGGATAATCATGATCACCCATACATAATTCACTCAGCGCCATCCATTTTTCTAAAACGGGAATATTTCCAAACTGTTTTGTTAGGTTTGTTAGGTTGTTATGATTCTTTACGGCTTGCAAAGTATCCATTATATTGAAGATAGGAATATTTTTTTCTCATAATATCAATATGCATTTGAGTACTGGAATGGGATGGATGATAATGACATTTTACTCCATTTTAACGTTCTTTTTGACTCCAGCTTTAGTGGTTCCGTATGTTCCTAAATCTGTCAATGACAAGTGTTTGGTTGGGTTTACGATTGGATTCATACTGAGTATTACACTGTGGCATTTTTTCGGAAGACATATGATTTAAAGATATTCGTGTACAACTACCTACATGGTGCAGGAAATTCCACGAAAGTTGACGAGACATCTCCTTATATGCGTGAACTCGTTTAATTTGTCCGATTACGTCAAAGCAAGTCTAAGCCTTGTTCAAAGTATGAACGCTGAATTGATGTATGGTGGAATAAAATATACAATATTGTGCACTTATGGTGGGGCCGATGACCGCATTTACAATCATGGAAATGTCATTTATGCGAGTCATACCAAGAATTTATCGGATCACAACTCGTTCATAGGTATTCTTTGTGCGCAACACGTGCTACCCAATATTCCAATCACGTGCGTTTTTATGCACGACTCGTGTACAATTAAGGCACATGTTTTTCGAGCCAAGATGAAAAGACTAAGTAGGTTGGACATCAATGGGTGGGCATTCGCACATGCTCTGGGATTATATAATATCGGTGTTTGTGACTTGAATACTGCTTTGACACATGCCATGCAGTGGAAGCCTATAACACACCTCGACAAACAAGTAAGCATCGCCCTAGAACATACGAGGAGCACAATGATAGTTGAAAACCACGAGGTCAAAGGTCTGCGTGCACTGTCGAATTTCACCCTATCTGGTGTCGAGCCCGACACAGAAAACGTGGATGACGTGGACTCACAGAGCGTTGGTGCCATTTTGAAGTTCGGGAAAAGACGCCATGTTGTGTATTTGAGTTCACTAGGGATATTCAAGTATTCTCATACACCGGTAACATTCCTGTTACCCATTTGGGTCGGGGGTTTCGCCCCCCACTCGAATGATGACTTCAATGCGCTGAATTCAGATCCCATTATCAAACAACACGGCCTGGAATGGGCACGGGCCCTTGTACCATTGCCCACCAACCTCATTGCAGTCGAAGACTAAGACTCACACTAACATAGTTTATTTCTGAACTCGTCTTTTTTCGTAGATGGCTTGCGATTTTGTTCACGACGGGACGTTCTCGGTGGTGGTTGGTCCGGTACCATCATGCTTGTGAGTCCTTGTGCTAAAGAGCCCAGATCAGGTGCAGCTCCCGACCCCATACCAGACTGTAAGACGTTCATCATCGTGTTCGTCATTGTTTCAATTTTTGAAAGCATTTCGTCTGGTATCATATTCATTGTTGTTAGAAGCATGTTTGTCATACTCAGTTGTTGCCACATGACATTGATATCCGACTCAGTCATATTATCATACAGTTCAGTGATGCCATAATTAGGATAGTGATTCGAAATGGCAACGATATCTTTCGCTGCAACACTGGATGATACGGGTTGTAAATATTCTATTACCTTCTTATTGAATTCTGGGCCAGCTTGAGTAACCTCTATGAAATGAATGACACCCTTCAGGTGCTCATTTTTGTCATTGTTACTGCAACCGGCAACGCGAGTCGCAATCTCTTTCATTGATTCTTTTATGGCGTTGTGTGTGGTCATTTATAATACTCGACACTAAAGTTTTCTTTAACTAAACGTAGTTTATTTTTTTTGATGACATTTAAAACCTTTTTATATATTCAGTACAAACATGAACACTCATGACTCACATGACGAGCATCCCTCATCCAATGTTTGCGTAATATGTCAAAAGAAAATCAAATTGGGGACTG
>Ga0310343_10001505_pt1 | contig 11984 bp, 10 predicted proteins | sample HC15DNA2025_MG_FD_203519 | JGI IMG/M metagenome (GOLD analysis project Ga0310343, IMG submission 203519) | Marine microbial communities from station ALOHA, North Pacific Subtropical Gyre - HC15-DNA-20-25_MG | ecosystem: Environmental > Aquatic > Marine > Oceanic | place: Pacific Ocean: North... | reverse complement strand
GCAATTTTCAAAATATAATCCTAAAAATAATTTTTCATTTCTTCAAGATACTTTCTCAAGATTAAAGAATATAAAAAATATTCAGGATCCTATCTTAATTTGCAATGAGGAACATAGATTTATAGCGGCTGAACAAATGAGAGAAATTAATGTTGAGCCAAAAGCAATAATTCTGGAACCTTGTGGAAGAAATACAGCACCGGCAGTTGCTTTAGGGACAATTCAAGCAATCAATTTTGATCATGATTCTCTTGTATTGGTTTTACCCGCAGATCATGTAATTAATAATGCTGATAAATTCAATGACATAATAAACAAAGGTATTCAATATGCAGAAGAGGGTTATATTGTTAGTTTTGGAATTCCTCCAACTTGCCCTGAGACAGGTTTTGGATATATAGAAGCAGAAGAACCTCTAGATAAAAAAGATATAAAAGGTATTAAAATTAAGAAATTTATTGAAAAGCCTGATAAGAAAACTGCAGAAAAATTAATACTTAATGAGAAATATAGCTGGAATAGTGGAATTTTTCTAATGCGTTCAGAAATTGCTTTTAAACAATTTAGTTTATTTGTTCCTGAGCTGATATCACAATGTGAAGACTGCATAAAGAATAGTTCAGTTGATTTAGATTTTATAAGAATTCCTAAAGACAAATTCTCTGCATGCCCTAATATTCCATTTGACATAGCAGTTATGGAGAAAACAGAGTTAGGAGTTGTGTTGCCTTTAAATGTTGAATGGAGTGATGTTGGAAACTGGGAGGCATTATGGCAAATTTCTAAAAAAGATTCTCACGGAAACGCATTATTGGGAAATGTTTTGTCTGAGAAAATTAAAAATTGTTATATGCGAAGTGATAATAAATTATTAGTTGGAATAGATATTGAAGATCTCATTGTAGTTGAAACAGATGATGCAGTATTGATCTCAAAGAAGGGATCTAGCCAAAAGTTGAAAAATATTGTAGATATGATGAAAAAAAGAAATATTAAGGAGGCTTTGATCCATAAAGAAATATTCCGACCTTGGGGAAGTTATATCTCTTTGTCAGGGGATTCAGGATGGCAGGTGAAAAGAATAAATGTTAAACCAGGTGCCTCACTATCTTTGCAAAAACATAATTTCAGAACAGAGCACTGGATAATAGTAAATGGAAAAGCTTTAGTAGAAATTGAAGATAATAAAAGTATTCTTTCTGAAAATGAGAGTACTTATATTCCTTTAGGGAGTAAACATAGATTATCTAATCCTGGAAAAACTCCGCTTGTGTTGATTGAAGTTCAAAGCGGAGTATATTTAGGTGAAGACGATATTATAAGATTCGAAGATATTTACCATAGAAACAACTTTAGTGAATAATATTAATATTAAAAGACTTGTTAGTGAAAATTGAAGATTATTATAATTACTGAAAAATATGGTGGATTTTGTAATAGGCTTTTTCAATCTTTACATTATCATGCTTATTCAATAGAAAAAAATATTAAGTTTTTTAATCCTACTATGTTAGGTATTTTGAAATTTGATAACTATTTTTTTTACTTTTTAGATAATATAAATAATTTTTTACTAAGGAGTATTACAAAAGTATTTAGAATTATTTTCGGGCGAAAAGAGCTTTATTTTTATTTTAATAGAAACAACTATATTAAATTTGTTAATGGATGGGATTTTAGAAAATATAAACTATCAGCTAAGCATCATAAAGTTTTGAAGAGTCTTTATAGTTTTGATAAAAGATATTTTTCGGGAAAATCAATAAAACTTTTAAAATTTTTAATTAATAAAAAAAAAGACGGTAAATTTATAATTGGAATTCATATTAGAAGAAGAGACTATAAGCAATGGAATAAAGGCATATATTATTTCGATGATGATTTTTATAAAGATGTGATTAATAAATTAAAAAAAAATCTAATTAATGAAAATAAAGATCCTTTTGTAGTTGTTGTAAGTGATGAAAAAATAATATCAGATATTGGTGCAAATTTTTATTCAGAAGGGTCTTGGAAACAAGACCAAATAACCTTGCAATCTTGCGACTTGATAGTGGGACCACCAAGTACATTCACAATGTGGGCTTCTTATATTTCCCAAGTCCCTCTTATTAAATTAAATGCAAATAAAAACTTTACTAACGCTATTGTTTGTAGAGGTTAAAAATTTATATCATAAAAGCAATATAATATTTTTTAGTCATAAAACAATTATAAGTTTAGGTCTCTAATAAATTGTATATTTAACTTTATTATTTAATTGCTAAAGTTTATCTCTCAAAAATTTAAAAATTTCTTTTCTTAAGTTGAATATTTTTTGCTGAGATTAATTTACTAAGTAAATAATAAACAAACTAATTATTTTATTTTAGTTTTATATTATATTTTTATAACTTAGAAAATTAAAATTAAAAATTATAAATAGAATTAAAAGATAATTAAAATAATTTCTTTAGATTAAAAATTAAAATCTTGTCAAGTTATCTTGGACTATAATTAGAATAACTTTGCTCATAATAATTGGTTAATATTTTGGAGATTACTTTATGCTGAGATTAAAAAAAGGCCAGCCCAAGTTAGATGAATTTATTGAATTTAGTCTTTTGGTTTTTGGGTATGTTGTTGTTGATGATTTCTTGTCCGCAAATGATAATCTGTTTTGTAGGTTAAAAAATAATCACCTAAATTCAATCTCTTTAAATAAGATAAGCAAAAATAATGATTATGCTGGAGGTATTTGTAAAACAAATTTGAATTTGTTAGCTCATACAGAAATAAATAAAAAATCTGATAGCACAATAGATCAATTGAATAACATTAATGAATTAAAAGAATTAGTTAGATTACCTTTGATTGATGAAACTGCAAAGCGATTTTTTCATGGTGAAAATTTTAATATAGATGTCTTCCAAACACTTGATACTCCTAGTAGTAGGCATATTGCTCAAGAACCGCATTTTGACCGAATCCCTACATTAAAGTTTATGCTTTATATCAATGATATTTCTTCTGAAAATGGTGCATTTGAATTGTCTCCATCAACTCATCACTGGATTAAAAGAACTTTTCCTTTACCTAGACCTTCATATGATAATCCTGAATATTTTAAAAAGACTAGGGAATTGCCTAAACCTATAATTGACAATTTAAAACCTATTGAAGGTAAAGCTGGAACATTAATAATTTTTCATACAGATACCATTCATAACCAAGGAGTAGTTAATAATGGTGAATGCAGAATAATTAGGTCGCATTTTAGAAATAAAAAGCAGAAATTCAATCAAACGCAAAATATTCAAAAATTAAAAAATTTATTCAAATTTTTTCAAAATAAAAAATATTAAATCTTAAGGTAACATTTAAAGAAATCTAAGTTTACCTTTCTCATAATGTAGATAATTCTTACTGTAATACTTAAAAAAACTTTAAATAAATAATATAGAGCTTTCTACAACATTAACTTTTAACTTAATTTATCAAATGAATCTTCATTAAATTATATTTATTGATTAGATTAAATTTAAATAAAATCCTAAAAGTATTCAAACTTTTTATTTTCTAAACAAAAACATGGAATATGTCATAATTTAAGAGGTTTTAAATTGCTTACCAAATGAAGAAAAAAATAAGAACAATTTACAAATATTTAAAGTCAAATCTTCGTAATGATTCAAATATTTTATTAAATGATAAAGACTTAATATATAATTGCTGGATAACAAATATTTTTCAAGAGTCTATAAAAGTCCCTGGACACATAATGGAAATAGGAGTTGCAGCTGGAAGAAACTCTATATTATTTGGGTCACTTTTGAAACTTACTGGTGAATCAAATCATCGGCAGTACTATGGATTTGATACTTTTGAGGGGTATATAGAAGAAACCATTTCGGATAACCCATGGCTTTCGAATAATGCATGGAAAAATAATGAATGCAAAATCGAAAATGTTGAGAATAGAATCCGAAAAGCTGACTTGTCGGATATATGTACTTTTTTTAAAGGAGACTGTAGAAAGACTATTCCAGAATTTTTAAATAATCATAAAGATAATAGAATGCAGTTAGGTCATGCAGTTATAAGTCTCTTATATATCGACTGCAATGCTTATTTACCTGCAATTTCCACTATAGAAAAGGTTTATCCACATATCGCGCCTGGAGGAATAATTTGTCTCGATGAAAAAATACAAGGAGGTGAAACAAAAGCACTTTTAGAATTTGCTAGGGCTCATAAACTTGTCGCAAAACATTCATACTACGGAGTTCCTGCATATATCCAAAAGAAATAGGTAGAGTATTGATTTTATTTTTAAAAATTTCTAAAAAGATCAAAAACCTCAAAGCAAATTTTGAAAAAACACTTTCTATCCTTAAGTTAATTTATGATCTAAATAAAATAATTTTTCAATCTAAATTATTAACTTATTAATTAATATTCAAATATTTTAAAAATATATCAGAATATTTTTTATAAATTTTCTTATATTTTTTTAATTATGCCTAATAGTTTTTAGACTTAAATTAAGGTAAATATACTATTTTATATGCAAAATTTTCAATAAAAGAAGAATAATACTTTTCAGATTTTGTTTGCTTTTGGAAAGTAATTTCATTAATTTGTGTTTTGAACTCTCAATACTTACATTTGCAGGTTTTATTTCAGTAAATAACTTTTTAGAAAATTTATCTTTGTAACAAAAAAATTTACGTACTTTTTCAATTAAATCAAATGTAAGACAATTTTCTAGTTGGATTTCATATGCCAACAAAAAATATAATGGAAGGAAAACTTTTAATTTTATTCATGCGCTTAACCTTTTAAATAATTTAATTTGAGTATTTTCAAATAAAATCATCATTACTAAATATTGTGCCTTTAAATTTTAAAACTTTAAATTTTGAATAAAAATTTAGAATGATTTTTATTAATAAAATATATGGCGTTAAAAATTTATATATTTTCAAGGATATATAAAACGTTTCTTTAAATCCATAAATTATGGAAGCTTTATTTAAAGTACTAATACCACCTAGCGGCATAATAGAAATTATTTGATTCAAATAACAAGTTTTCCATAACCTTTTTTTTCTTAAAATTAATTGTTGCTTATAGTCTGATGCAATTCTCAAATTAGAGTCAAATGGATTTTGTAATTTGTATAAAATTGATTTTTTTACAACGAATGAAGGATGCGGTAATTGAGCTAAAGGTAAAAATTTATATAAGTTACTATTTCCAATTAATCTTTTTATACTCTTCCCCTTTAGATCTACCTGTATAGTCCCGCCTGAATAGGCATTAAAATTAGGATTCCTTTTTATATTTTCTGCAAGTTCTTTTAAGCTGTTTTTTGAGAAAAATATATCACCAGCATTTAAAAAAATTACATATTCATTTTGGGCTAATTTAAATGCCTGATTCATTGCATCGTATACTCCTTTATCTTTAAATTGGTAAAATTCAGTATTTCTATATTTTGAGAAATCTAATTTACAAGTTTTATCTTTCGAAAACCCATCTTTAATAATATGTGTGAAAAAATTGTAGTTTTGTTTTTGGATTGAATTTATTGTTTTTAAAAGTTCTTTTTTTGCGTCCAGCGTTACAGTGATTATGGAAAATGAAACTTCACTTTTTTTCATTTAGGTTGCGACCCTCTAAAATTAAAAACTAATCTTATGGTCTCTAATAGTATTAATAAATCAAAAATATTAGAAAGATTTTTTATATAGTAAATGTCGTAACTAAATTTCATTTTGGTGTCTTCTATTGATGCACCATAAGGATAATTAACTTGCGCCCATCCACTTAAACCAGGCCTGACTAAATATCTTAATTTATAATTAGGAATTTCTTTTGATAAAATTTCATCAAATTCAGGTCTTTCAGGTCTTGGTCCTATTAAGCTCATATCACCTTTTATAACAGATAATAATTGAGGTAATTCATCTAATCTTGTTCTTCTAAGCCAAAAACCAATTTTTGTAATTCTTTTATCATTTTTAGAAGACCACTTAAATCCATCTTTTTCGGCATTATTTTTCATACTTCTCAACTTATAAATTGTAAAAACTTTTCCTGCAAAGCCAGTTCTTTTTTGACTGTAAAGAATTGGTCCATTATCTTCAATTTTTATTAAAACTGCAGAAACTAATATTAGAGGAGATAATAAGATAAGCAATACAAAAGATAATAAAAACTCGCTAAATCTTTTAATCCTTTTTGAAGAGTTTACTTTACTATTTATTAATAGCTCACTAATTATACTGTTGGAGTTTGTTATCTCTTTTGGATATCTATGTAAGTATCTTTCATACCAATTTAATAAAGATAGAATTTTAAAGCCTTCATTATTTAGATTAATTAATATTTTTTTTTCTTTTTCATTAAAGTTATTTATATTTTCAATAATAAAACCAAATTGATTATTATTTAGACTTATTAGTTCACTTATTTCACTTTTGTGAATTGATTTATAGAATCCATATTTTTTAAGATTATATGTTTCAAATATTAATGAACCTTTTTTAAGATCTGAGAAAATGGAGATCCATTTAATAGACTTTGATAAATATTTTTTTATTATAAAAAAATGTAGTATTTCGTATAGAAAACTAATAAATGAAATTAAACATAAAAAAACTATCCACTTACCATCTCCAACATCTGAATTGAAAATAGAAAAAAATATTATAATAAGCTTAAACAAAACTCCACTTATTATTGCTGCTTTTACTACTCTTATTATTTTATTAGATATATAAATATTGTAATCATCATCTAAAATTGAATATTTATCTAGACTATAACTTATAACTATCCAGCAAAAAGCAAGAAAGTTTACAGATAGAAAATTTGTATTAATGAAATTAATTGATTGCATAATTATGAACAAAGATATAATTATTAAATAATCAACAATGCTTAGGATTAAAAGTCTCCTTCTACTAGATAGCCATGGCATTTTTTTAAGCATTTTTAAATAAATCTTCTTATAAAATTTTTGAACCCTCTTGGAAGATAGGTCTTAATAATTTCTGAAAAAAGATTATTTCTTTTTTTTATTCCATCTTCAAAATCAGGATCAATATTCCTTATTATTGTAAGACTTTTCAATATTTCTTTTTCGTAAATCTTATAAATTGATTCTGGTTCTTTTTTGTGTGCTTTATAGATATTTCCTAATCTAAAGAATTTGTTATTATTAAATATTTGAAATTGGTGAAAATGATAAAAAATTAAATTTTCACCATTAACTTTAATTTTATTATCCTTCAATTTTATTTCATATTGTGAGTAGTTCCATGGTGCAATTCCTGCTCCAAAATTTTTTATAATATGGCATGAATTATATTTATATGGCCAATCATCAAGATATTTCTGATCTCCTAATTTCCCATCTTCGAGTTTATATTGGCACCATTTTAAACATTGATTTTTCCAATTTTCTAAACATTCTAGACCTTCATTGTCTCTTCTAAAACTATTCCATTCAACACAGAATTTACCATTAATTTCTAGATTTTTAAAAGCTGGTGAGAATCTATGTTCAATAATTGCGATTGATGAATTTCCAATTTCTTTAAAAATCTTCTCAGGACTAGAATAAAATAATAAATCTGCATCAAGGTAAGTAATTTGATGGATATCATAAAATTTGTTCATTACATACCAGGTAAAATAAGATGCTAATGTCCAACAATACTCAGCTTTTGTTCGACTTTTTTTTGCTTTAAGTAAAGATTCGTTCTCTACTTCGTAAAGTTCAATACAATTTACATGAGATATATTAATTTTTTCTAAAAATCTTTTTGTTTTATCATCTATACAAAGGACATAAATTTCAAATTCTTTGCAGTGTTTTGAAAGACTTTTAATCATAGTTAAGCCTTTAATCAGATAATTACTATCAAATAATGTGCAAAAATATCTTTTCATTATTTATATATGTATTGCTTTAGTATCTCAACTAACTCTTTCATTCTTATTTCATAGGTATGTTCTTTTAATGTTCTTTCTTGTCCTGCAAGGGCAATTTCAGAGATTTTCTTGGGATTTTCAAGTAAGTATTTAACTTTTTCTGATGCTTCCTCTTTGCAAGAGTATGTAATTATTTCTTTATCAATTTCAAATAACTGATTTAAATTATCTTTTTTATCTGTTAACAAAAGTGAACCCATACCAGTAGCTTCAAAAAGTCTCATGTTATTAGCATTATTCAAAGATACATCAATATGTCTATTAAGTGATATTTTTGTTTTAGATAAAATTTTATACATATCTAAACCCCATTTTTCTCCAAAATGATTTTTTCTTATTGGTGAATAAAATGGTAATTTATTTGCGCCATATCCATAAATTTTCAAATCTTGATTTAAGGCAAGATAATTTAAAGTTTCTAATGCAGATTTATGATGCTTACTAATACCTCCTACAAAACTAAAGTTTATATCTCTTTCTGAATTTTTAATCTTAGATAAAATTCTTTTATCAAATCCTATTTTGAAATATTCTGATTTTATTCCTTGTTTGTTCAATATTTCAACAAAATGAGGGAAGGAAGTTAGAATAAGATCAAAGGGTTTAAGAAATGATTTAGGCGGAAGAGGAGATGCAATTTGCCCAACTAATAATTTAATGTTTGTTTCTTCTTTTAGTTCCTTTAGTATATTTCCCGAAAAAAAAGATAAATCCTGACAATATAGTATTTCTGGTTGAAAATGATTAATTTGTGCTTTGGCGATATCATAAAGTCCATTTATATTACTAAAACTTTTTCCAATAATTGGTATCTTAAAAAATTTGTGAGGGATTTTTAACGGTAAATTAGAAAAATTTATTTTATTTTCTTTTGCCCACTTTTTTTGTAAATGTATGCAATTAACTAATAGATCTTTGGATAATATTTTTTCTTTATTCAGATAATAACTATAAGAATCAGAGGTACCAAAATATTCATCTAATAATGAATTAAGTTGAACTTTATAATTATAATTTTTTAAACTTTTATTTTTTTTATAAAAAGCTTTTTGAAAATTCTCATAATAAGTATCTATAAATAAAATTTTCACAAAGACTATCTCATGTCCGGTAATATAATAAATTTAATTATTCTAAATGGCAAGCTAATTTTCTCAATATTACTGAGAGCAGTCCACCAAAAGAAAAACTTAGAATAGAAAAGTGAGGATGATTTTCTTGCAAAATTTTTGTAAATTATATTTTCATTTTTTCTTTTTTCTTGTACTTTATCAAAATTATCATCACTATAAATAACTGCATTCATAGGTATTAAAAGTTTATAACCCTTTTTTTTAACCCTTAATGATAATTCATAATCAGCAAAATAATGTGGAATTAATTTTGGCCTTAAACCATTTACATCTCTGATACTTTTTAAAGGGTACAAAACACCTCTCCCTGAAAGTACATCAACATTTTTTAAAATGTCTGATCTTTTAAAGAGAAATTTATTATTGTGAATTTCTTTTACTTCTAATTTTTTTGGTAATAGTTTTGCTCCTATAGAAATTAACTCCTCATTCTTACTCTTTACAATGCTTCCAACCGCTGCAGGATAACTGCTTCTTGCCACATTGTATAGAGTTTCTATATAATCATTTTTTATTTCGACATCATTATTGATTAATAAGACCCAATCATTTTGATTCTCTTTATTTATAATATATTTAATTGCTAAATTTACTGCACCAGCCCATAAAAGTTTTCCATTGCCATTTAAGGTTTTTATATCATTTTGTTTTTTTAACCATTTACCTGTTTTATCAGTTGAACCATCATCTACAACAATTATTTTTATAATATTCCTAATAGTTTGTTCTCTTAAACAAGTTATTATTTTCTTTGTATAAGTAAGCCTATTATAGACAGGAATTATTACATGTATATACATTTTTTTATTATTATTTTTTTATTTTCACTTCTAACAATAAACTATCTCCTACATTTAAAAAGTCAATTAATCTATTAAAAAAACCTATACAAATAAATAAAGTAATTGATAATAATCCTTTGAAAAATATTTTTTTAAATTCTCTTTTTCTTATTTTTGGAATTATATTTTTTTTTTCTTTCCAAATATCGTTTGGTACTCCTCTTTTATGATTATAGAAGTAATGTCTTATCTGTAAAATTGTCCATATATTAGGAGTTATAGTTTTTGTATTGGTAATCTTTAAGCCGCATTTTTCTATCATATTTTGAAAATTTTTTTTATCGAAATGATGTAGATGATAAGGTATATGCCAATTAATCCATTTTATTCCTGCAATTCTTTGCCAGAAAGACTTTCTATTAGGGAAAACAAAAATAATCCTTCCATTCTTTGACAATCTTCCTTTTATGATTTTTATACATTTATCTGGTTCTGGGATATGCTCTATAACTTGATTCATTACTATAAGATCAAATTTTTTTCCTGAAAAAGGATTATCTTCTACACTGCCAAAATGTACTTTTAAATTTAACGATTCAGCAACTGATTTGATATTAGTATCTGCTTCAATACCAAATGATTTTGCTCCTAAATTATTAATTTCTATTAGAGATGAACAATCTCCACACCCTACATCTAAAACCATTTCTCCTTTTTTCGAGTAAAAGTGGCCTTGATTATTTATACCTTTAAACCAATAAAAAAAATTTGACAATGGACTAAAATCTTTATTTGCTTTTTTAAATATTTGTTCGTGATTAATATATTTTCTTGGATAATATTGTTCGTATAGTTTTCCAAGGTCTTGTTCTTTAAGTCTTGGAAAAGTTGATATGTGATTACATTTTGTACATTTTGCTAGTTTATATTGATTGGGTTCCCCAAACCTATCATCAAATACATCTTTGAAAGTATCAAATTCATAGTTTTTACAAACAGGACATTTTAAAGAAACAATACTCAAATTATATTAAAATTATCTTCATTTATTATATGTCACATAAAGTTATGATTAATTAGTTTAAGTTATAGTTTTTTATATTTTGAGAATTCCTTATATTCCCATATATTATTTTAATCTTAATATTCTAGATCACATAATACTAATAAAATTGTATTTTTACCTTTTTAATTTTGGGATGACCAATATAAAATTGGAATTTTACATTTGTTGAGCGTTTCTTAAGAATATTTTTAATAATTTACTGCCATCTTCAAAATAAATTTCGTATTCCGCTAATACAGCATAAAAATTAATTCCATTTTTATGGGCATTATTGCCTTTAAAATTCTTATATTTCCTAAGTAAAAATAAAAATTAAGGATTTTGATTCGCAATGTCCTTTGCAAAAATTTTGTGCGTGTCAATGAAGTTTTTAGAGTTAATAAACTTTGAAATATCACCATTTGAGATAACACCATATAGACTTTCGTCATCATTAATAACAATTAATGGATATCCCTTTGTGATTTTTAATAATGTAAGTACTTTTGATAATGATTCATTTTTGTTACATATTAAGTTGCTATTTAAATTATAATAATGAGCCATTAGATTATTAATCTCCTCACAAAAACTATAAAATTATAAAATTGATAAAGTGAAAAAAATGTTTTTTTATAATAATTTTTAATGATGAAAAAATTTAAAATATTTTAAAGTTTAAATTATTCAATATTTATTAATTAGAAATTTTTTTACTATATAGATTTGATTAGATTTTGATCAGGGAACTTAACGTCAACAATATCTTTATAAGAATTATAAGAAAAATTATGTTTATGATTTATCCAATTTAAGATTTCTTCTGATGAATTATATTTTAAATAAGTAATAGATTTGTTTTCTATTTCTTCCTTATATATTTTATACGCCTCATTACCATATACTGCTGATTTTATTCCAAATAATAGTGCTTCAATAGCGCAACTACTAAAGTAGGTTAAGTGATGATTTGACCAATATAAATCATCATAAAAACAATGAGTTAATTTTGAACTATATGTTATTAACTCTGAGTTAAAT
>Ga0310343_10001504_pt1 | contig 11986 bp, 7 predicted proteins | sample HC15DNA2025_MG_FD_203519 | JGI IMG/M metagenome (GOLD analysis project Ga0310343, IMG submission 203519) | Marine microbial communities from station ALOHA, North Pacific Subtropical Gyre - HC15-DNA-20-25_MG | ecosystem: Environmental > Aquatic > Marine > Oceanic | place: Pacific Ocean: North... | reverse complement strand
TGTTCATCTTTAAGAGATGTCAGCGAAGAAATAGAGGAACAAACTGAAGTTCGATGCAGATTTTGCTTTCAAGACGAAACGGCCGGGGATTTAATCGCACCGTGTGCGTGCACAGGGTCGCAAGAATACGTGCACTTGAAGTGTTTGCGGATGTGGCAAAAAGTTTCTCTGCGGTCGAACGGATGCGCCGAGAAAAATTGCAGGGTGTGTAAACAAAAGTACACCTTACCGTACATCCCTTTGAAACGTCGTGTTTCGTTTTACTTCTCCTTGAAAGCAAAGGATCGATTGAATGAATACACCAAGGCATGGTTCGACGTCGTCGCGACCGCAGTCATGCAGGCGCGGTTACAAGGAGTGATTTCTCCGCTTCACATCGTTCGACGGTCGAATTCGATCGCTGAATTAGCCGTTTTGATGGCCATGTCTGAACTACGCATTTTCGCTAAGCGGGCGGAAATAAACACGCCGATGGTTGCGACGCCTTCTACTCCTTCTCCTCCAAAATTCATCGACGGGGAGAAAATCAAGAAAGGAATGAAACTCGTCGGGTGGGGGTACACGACCTTGAACATGTTCGTCAAGTTTCATCACGCCGTGCACAAATAAATAAAAGACACGTGTGCGTTGTAAATATAAGAAAATTGCTGTAATATACTATTCTATACGATTGTAATAACGTGTGCATGAACCAGAATTCACGTTGAAAGCGCGCCACCTAATTTCGCAGTATCTAAAGCTTTTTCGATAATAGAAGGCGGACGTCTTGGAGGCGGATACGGACCGACTCTCATTTTCTTCTCTAATTGACCAAGTTTTTCGCGCAAGATGGCAGCTAAAGCGCTCAAGACGCCACAAAAATACGACGGTTTCAAAGCTTTCGCACTGGTCGATACCCACGCTGTCGAAGAAGACAAACACGCGGCGACAAACGCCGCCGTCACCGCCAACGCAATTAATGAAAATACGTGCAAAAACTTACGAAAAATGACAATCTTTGCCAACGCCTGTGCACACGATTTACAATTTTTCGTGTGAGAGTGGTACCTGTCCAACAAAGCCTCTCTAGTCTCTTCTTGCGGTGGTAATTTTGTGCTCATGCCTTCGGGCCAAGATGGACCACCATTAGCAACGTCCACGATCCAGTTTCTAAACGCGTTGACATACACATCCGCTGAGGACGGCATGTAACATGTTTTGGCGTACTTTTCATTTTTCACAGTTCTGAAAGTTTCAATCATACGTTCTTGTTTGTGCAAGAAAATTTGATCGTCTTCCAATATAGCATTTTGATTCGTGTGGGTGTACCATTTCGGGAACAAACCGAATAGCTTTCTCGGCAACGCCGCTTTGAAAATAAACGGAAATCGAGCGATTAAACGACACTTCCCGGGCGCGATGGGAACGGCGTACACAACTGTCAAGGTGGTAAACTGGTCCGTTCTGAGCGTGTGTCGCATCAAAGCCGGCGCTTTGAACTCAGTGTATTGCGTCCCGTACTTTCCTTTTCTTGGACCTTCTTCCCACTTGCCGGTGAAACCATTTCGTGCGACTTTCTTATCCTTCGTGGTGAGTTCTAAGACCACTGGCGTGGCGTTTTCACGCTTACCCACGGAGTTATGGTGCGTAAACGGAACGTGCGAAACGTCCATCACGTTTTCCAACAAGGTCGAATAATCCATTGGTAAATCTCTAAACATGTCCTGATACACGCACATTGGGTCGTCGAGTTCTGGAATCAATGGTAACGGTGGTAAATCATCCATCGTTTTTGTTCCGTCCATTTTCGTCGGGTAGCACCATAAAACACCTTGCGCCACTTTTGTGTAGTACGGCGTCGCGCACGCGCGCGGTGAGTTCAACGCGGTTTCCACCGCTTGACCTTCGCTCCCGAGTTGCGGAATAGACGTGCATTTCCCGCTCTTCCCTTCGAACGTCCACCCGTGGTAGCCACATTCGATTTCGCCTTTATCGTTGATGCGTCCTTCGGATAACGGCGCCAATCTGTGTGGACACATATCCGCCACGCACGAATACTCACCCTTGTTCTTCCAAAATACCAAAGGCGTACCTAACAAGGTGAACGCATAAGGTGCATCGTCTTCCAAATCGCACTCGAACGCTATGGGATACCACTGAGAGTGCCAGTCGAATGGCTCAGAGCCTTTGGTTTCCGCCGAAGGAATGGACTCGTCCACGTCTAAAACCGCACCCCTAGTTTTAATGAGTACGCTTCTGTTATTCTTGATTCTTCGTTGTTGTCCGCTGCTGAAACCATTGCTACTATTACTGATGACAAAACAATTGTTTTGCGCCGGTGACGTTGCATTTCGTTTTCCGAGAAGAAGATTTCTTGTTCTTATTCTCTTCTTTAACAGAGAAGACGAGGACGACGAAGACGCGAATAAAGGGGAAAATGATCTCAACGAAGATGATGTGAACGGCTGCATCACGATTGCGCTAATTACTCAAGGCGCTTATCTGAGCGCCTCTTCAAATAAGTGCGGATTAGTCTGTGTGAAAACCTTCTCTCTCTAACAAGGTCTAACTACATTTTTTCTCCTCTTTCTTGTCTCTATTTTTATAAAAACTCAAATTAACGTCTCATGCCTCGACCGCCACCACGACCGCCTCTGCCTCCCATCATGCCTCCTCGACCACCACCACCACCACCTTGCGCGTCTTCGCTTCTAGGGTTTCGCACCGTTTCGTCGATGGAAAGAATCAAACAGGTAGCCTCGCACGCCGCGGCGATGGCGTTGCACTTGACCAAAGCCGGTTCCCAAATGAAGTGCGCAAAGGTATCTAAAATCCCGCCCGAGTTGACATCGACACCAAAATTCAAACCTTCATGGTTTGGAGCGGCGTGCTTTTGTCGAAGTTTGTTCAAAACGTCTGTGGCATCGCACCCCGAGTTGTCACACAGTTGTCTCGGAATGACTTCTAAAGCGCGCGCAAATGCGTGAATGAACAGTTGTGATTTCCCTTCAACAGTTCGAGCGTGCTCTTTCAAACATTTACTCAATTCCATATCGATGGCACCGCCACCAGGTACTACTGCTGCGTTTTTCGTCGCGCGACGAACGATTTCAATAGCATCGTTTAAACTTCTCGCCGCTTCCTCAATGAATTGCTCGGCGCCGCCTCGTAAAACTAAAGTACACGTCTTCGCTTCCGCACATCCACGGAAAACGTTGAAACGTTCGGAACCGACTTGTATTTCTTCAAATACTTCGCACGTACCTAATTGCTCTTCGTTCAAATCGTTTACGGTCGTCTGCACAGCCGCACCAGTTGCTCGCGTGCATCTGTCCAAGTCCGCCTGTTCGACTCTCCCGGCACAAAACAAGCCTCGGTCGGCGAAGTATTGCGTAGCTAAATCACCAATAGCTAATCGAGACAAAACAACGTTCGCGCCAGACTGAACGCACTTTTCGAGCTTATCGTAGATGATGTTCCATTCGGCATCGACAATTTCTTGGTACTTGGACGGGTCGTTCAATCGTACCTCGGCGTTGTCTTTTTCCGATTTCAACTCCAACTCCAAATTTAACGCTAAAATCTTCGGTTTCACCATTTTCTTCGTCATTTGCTCGAAACCGGCGTACGAAAATGTCTTCTTGAACGCCACTCCATCGACGAGAAAGGAATCTCGCATGCTCGCGCCTAAAACCTTCTTCACGCCAATCATTTTCGGGTCTAACAGATCTTGGTCCAGGTGACCGACGGCGTCGACAACCATCTTGGCGAAAAATTCCTTCTCGCCACCGACAAGTTTGGATGACAATGTCGTCATCGCACACTTTTGCAACATTTCTTCTTTCTCTTCTTTCGAGTTCCCTTCGATGGAAACCGAAACTTCTTTGACTTTTTCCAGGGCGAGTTCGCTCGCTTTACGAAAAGCGCGAATGATATTCATTGGATGCACGCCATCTTCAATGAACGGTTTCGCTTCTCTCAAAAACTCTCCGCACAATAAAACAACCGTAGTGGTTCCATCTCCAACCTCCGCGTCTTGCGATCGAGCAATGTCCACCAATGTTTTCACTGCCGGATGGACTATTTCTAACAACTTCATGATCGTGGCTCCATCATTCGTAATCGTCGTCACGCCTCGGTTATCGACGACTAATTTATCTAATCCTCGAGGACCTAATGTCGTTCGTATGGTATCCACGATGGCCATGCACGCGTTGATGTTCGAAATCAGTTGGCCTTTGCCTTGAGAAGAGTCCGTGCCTTCCTTTAACAAAACAATTTGCGGCTCTGTTTGTCCACGAAAGTGATTTTTAAAATGAAATGAATGAGTAAGTTTTAAGAAGAAGGAAGAAACGATTGCGACGCGCGGTCATCGTCGCCGTCATCCATACATCCATACATCCAGATGATGATGATGATGATGATGATGATGATGATGGACATCGTGACGAATGTCCGATTCATCGCACGAATAAAACACACACACACACACACACACACACACACACACACCAAAGAGAAAGAGAAAGAAAGAAAGAAAGAAAGTCGCCGTCGTCGTCGTTGACCAAAAAACAAACAAACAACGCAACAAACTTACGGATCAATCGCCCGTCAGGCATTTGCATGAGCGTCGTCATGGTATCTACTTAGAATGTTTGACGAGTCCCTGTCGTCGTCCTACGGTCTGGTATCGAGAGCAGCACCAGCAACAACACCCGCTGCAGAAGCGCGCGTCGATTAACAAAAAAGTGAAGGCGTTTGCTTTTTTCTCGTTTCTCAAAATTCTCCTTTCGTCGTCTTCCTTTCGTCATTCGTGTGGTCCACAAAACAAAACAAAACAAAGTGCAAGAGTCAAAAAAAAAGGAAAAAAAAAGGAGAATTTTTTTTGTGTTGTCCGTCGTGTACGAGTTTGGTATAAATGAAGAAAAATTGGTTCGAGAGCATTCGCGCATTCATCATTCATTCTTTCGCGCGCTCTTTTCTTCGCGGTTTCTTATTCACAGAGAGGAGAAGATACAAAGAGCGGCGAAGAAAAGATGACATCAACGAGTCGTGGTGCCATCACCACCACCACTACGACTACCACTACCACTACCACGACGACGACGACGGCGATGAACAGCACAAACAATACTCCATTTGAGACGCGCGAAAGTGTGTCAGAAAAATCATCGTCATCACCGCCTTCAACAACACATACTACGGATACATCAATAATAGCGACAACACAAAAGGAAGAAGAAAAAGGAGTAGGAAAAGACGCATCGGGCATCTCCAAAATACGCTTTCGGAGGCAGAGTTCGGTGCACGACATCGGTCCCATGGAACTTTTGTCCAGGAAAACAACCGTCTTAGAGGTCAAAGAAAAGCTGAAAGAGTTCTTTACGGAGGAAGAACACGTGAAAAACGAGGAAACGAATAAAACATCATCAATAACGAAAAACTTAACGACGGACGATATAAAGTTACTTTATTTAGGTAAAGTTCTAGACGGATGCGACGACGTGACGTTGTTTGAGCTTGGGATTCCATCCGCCGGCGTCACGACGATTATGCACACGCACGTCGTGCCACCAAACATGCGCCGGAGAAGCGCGGCACAAAAGTTTGCCGGGTTAACGACGAAGTTAATGAGCAGCGGAGATGTTGATGCGAATGCCAATGGACAGCCTTCGTGTTGTTCGATACAGTAGAAACATTTTATTAGCCCAACTTTACTATAGTAGAAAACAAAAATTGTACCTACGTATATATACGAAGTGTTCCAAATATATCGTTGCGCGCGGATTATCAAATGAGATAATAAATGAGAAAAAAAAGTCTAATACACGACACTTCCGCCAAAGATCTTCCATGCACCGTCAGCAGTTCGCCGCATTTCATATCGTGCTCTATATGTCGACTCGTATACATCGTCATCATCCACTTTGGATCTATCCTTCAACACAGCCAATTCCGTCAATCTCGCTTCCACGATGGCTTCGTCTTCGTTGTAAATTTCAATCTTTTCAATCACCAACTTATTCAACTCATACTCCCAGCACCAACCGTGGGACGCGACATCTTCCGCTCTCAACGTCCATTGCCTCAACATCGGTCCGTCGAGAATGTTGCTCAATGCGCGAGAATCGTGAGAGCTACCGAGTGCTTTCGCTTTGATTTGCTGCCATCTCTTCACGATAGACTCCGCGGTACTTTCGTCCATTGGTTTCTTCACCGGTTTTGGAAGCGAAATTTTTGGCATCTCAATCTTGGGCACTTCGATTTTCGGCACAGTTGGTAGCTGTGGCGGCTTCAAACCACTAATACCACCACTACTATATTTGGTACTTTTGTCTTTCGTCGTCTTGTAGTTATTATTGTTCGTATTCTTTTTCGGCGCGTGCGTAGATTTCGTATTCATGTTTTTCTTTTCGGTTGCGCTTCTTTGCCACGAGGGCATTTTCACGTTTTGAAAACCGCTCGAGTTATTACCGAAGAAGTTCATCGCGCTGAATACGATCGCTCCAGTAAAAGCTAATCGCGAGATGACACCTAATCGATAATGAACAACACCTTTTTTCAACGGGACTGGAACGTCGTCGCTCGGGAAGAAAGATCTCAACATGCTCAAAGTACCCTTCGTCAAGGCGCGCTTGGCCGCAGATCCCGCACCTTCAATCTTCGCAAACGCAGGAGAAAGTGCGTACCTTTCGACAAAACCAGTAATCTTCGGATTTGAGAACCACTGTTCCAAAGAAATCGGCATGACGTGTGCCGAATCTCTGAAGAGGGGAAACGCGACTTGCTGAATCCATTGATCGACTAAAGCGCACACGCCTTCGACGACATCGCCGGATGGAGAATTTTCTCGAACGAAAGTTGCCATTTCCGAGTTTGAAGTTTTCTCCGAGGACAAACCCAAAAGCTCACACGCAGCTTCAGTTTTACCGAGCAAAATTAAGCACACAGTGCGCTCGATGGTGACGTCCCCAATTTCTGAAGTTTGGTTGGTATTCTTCGCAGCAATTTCAAGCTGTTCCAAGATATCATCCGCATCTACTATCAACAGCGGGTTGCCACTCATGAGACCGGCGACGATGTGCGAGATAGAAGCTCTGTACACTTCGTTTGGATCGGCTGGGACGTGATCTGGCGCTTCTACAAACATAGAGGCGTGCTCATACGAGGTTAAGACGCGAGATGATTGTACGTGCAAATCTGCTTTTGAAATCAATGCCGTGTCGTCGTTTTGAGCTTCGTTTTCATCACCCCCCGATCTCGTCCACAGGCACTTTTTCAAAGCTATCAAACCGAGTTCACGGTCTCGCGTTTGATCCAAAGGCATCGCGAGCAGTTCTAGCGCGACGCCAGGTAACGCTTCGTCGAGTTCCTTGTAAATTGCATCCTTCAATTCCGGGGCAAAAGATTTGGACTTGCCACCCGGTACCTTCTCCAAAGTTTTCAACGCCAATTCTAGCATGTCGCTTCCTTCCACGTAACTTGGTCGTTTTCCTAAGCTATGCAAAGCTTCTTGCGCGTATTCACACATGGCCATAGAGGACGCTAACGCGACATCGCGCTTCCCATTGCTGTTTACTGAATCCCCGCCTCTCCTGTTTTTCGCCGTTAATATGGCATCCGCATACTCTAAAACGCTTTGATTCTCGCCCGCTTCGAGCAACATCGCTAAAGCCGCTGGTGCTTTTTCGAATTCAATCGGTGTTAACACGCCCTTTCGTAAGTCTTCGTCGTGGTACGCTCGGGCTTCTTTATCGGATAAAACAGCTACGGCTTCCTCGATTAAACTTTCTCGACTTCGACGTAACGTATTTGAGAAGCCTTCAAAGACCTGAGCGTACTTCATCGCCTCACCCGCTTTCGGAATAGTCGCACGTGTCGCGCGGGCAGGAGTTAAGTCCAAAATTCCGTAGTACGATATCGGTAAAAAGACGTGCGTGTTTTTCATTTCGTTCATAATCGAATCTTCTTCACTTGGTGCGGGCCTTTCTTCAGAAATCTCAAACACGTCTTTCTGCACCGGTAAATTAAACGAAGTCACCGTTCCCTGTTCTGTCTCTCTTTTGTCATCTCCTCCTCCTCCAGCTTCCTCCTTTTCCTTCTTCATGATATTCAGGCGTTCGGCGTAGGACAATATTTTCGGTTTTTCTTCTGTTTTTGCGTTGTTTGAAGCATCATCATCTGCTGAAGAAGCCGCCGGCGTGCTCCAAGGCAATGGATCCTCTTCCGAAGGCATTTCGTACTCCTTCTCGTCATCGGTACTATTACTTTCATTGTTCGCATTACCCGCGTTTACATCATCACCATCGTCGGCGGCAACTCGCAGTTGTTGTTGCTGCGCATTTTTGAAACGACGACGATCAGTACTACGAATGCCGGGAATTCGTCGTCGATTACGCGAAGAACACGACGACGACGGGACAATGCCCCCGGCGGACACGCTCGAAGTCGCTCCTGCCGTCGATCTCACGACAGCGGACTTCTTCCGAGAGAGTTTGGTCGCGGTAGATCCGATGCCATTCGAAGTAGCAGCACGAGGGAGCGCGTTCATGAGTTCTATTTTGAAACGAATTCTTTTGGCGCATTCGACGAGAGATATTTCTCATTTCTGCTTTTTATATTTGGCCGAAACAAAATGGAATTCTCTCGCGAGGAGGCATTACATTTAGACTGGTACAGCTAAAACACACGTGGATTTTATTATAACAAAAACTACTACATGTTACGGTATCAATATTTCTCTTACAGTATTACTTATTAATCAATCTTCACGGCGCCGTAAATCATCCGCACGAAGACGTAACACGCCATAAATCCTATCGTTCCAGTTAAAATACCAAAACCGTACGAAATCAAACTCATGTACGAAAAGTACATAATCGAAGGTACCGTTTTCTCGATGTCCAAATTCATATAAAAATAATACGCCGAGTATAAGAAAACGTATAAACTCGAGCTTGCGCACGTGAAGAACGACCTCCACTGCCATCTGTAGTCTTCCGCGCACAGGTGGAAGTAACACAGCACGATCGCAATTTCTGCGCACGTCACGCACAGGATGGCGAAAACTATAAACAAGACGCCGAAAATGTAATACACTTGGTTCAACCACATGGACGTTAAGATGAAAAAGAGCTCGATGAACACGGCTCCGAACGGTAAAATGCCCCCAACCAATACCGCGAACGTGTGTCGAATGAACCACGGTTGCGGCGGAACTTGTCTTGGAATCTTATTCGTTCGCACCGGCGACTCCGCCGCATCCTTCTTGTACCCAAAGTACGACCCCGCAAAAACAAGAGGAACTGAAATACCGAACCATAAAAAGACTAACGCGAGTAATGTGCCAAACGGAACCGCCCCAGACGATCGCTGACCCCAGACCAACAAGTTCAAACAGAAGAAAATGATCGCAGCTACACCCGGGAACATCAACGAAGTTCTAATGGTGATGGATTTCCACGCTAAAATTTGAAACGTCTTGGCAAATCTGCCGGCGACGTAGCCTCCGACAAATCCCATCAGGACAAAGAGGAACAACATGGCGGTCATTAAACTCCCACGATTCGCAGGCGATAGAAATCCAGCCACGGCGAATACCATCAAAACAAAAGACATGCCGAATAGCTGTGCACCGGAACCTACGTAAACGGCCAAAGTGCCCGCCATTTTAGGTGGACGGAACACGTCACCGTGGACGAGTTTCCATCCCGTCTCTTCAGCATCTTGCGACATGGCGGCGTCGTCGAGGAGCATTTGGTCCAGTTGGTTGTAATTTGTGATATCGCGACGCAAGGTCCGAATCATGATCACCGCGACCATACCTGAAAGGAAAAGTATAATCATTACAGAATTCACAATGGAGAACCAGTGAATTTGTTGATCTTGCATGCTCAAATAGGTGTCCCATCGCGATGCCCAACGTATGTCACTCATTCTAAATCGAACGTCGTACGTAAATATGATTTCCTCGCCTGCGGCTAATAGTTGCGGCGAACCCGTACCGTCGTCTTCGTTGTTGTTACTATCGTTTATATCGAACGGCGACACTGTAGCTGATGAAGAGGAAAAGTCCTCCACGCTTTGCTGTTTCGTGCACGTTTCCAATCTCGGATACGCTTCGTTGAACTCTTTGTCCGTGTCGTATTCGTGTTTAATCGACATCGGTTCGACTTCAAATCCGACAACTCTTACTAAATCCGTCTCCAAGTCTTTATGGAAAAGAATAGTGAACCGAACGTGATTGTTTACGAAGATATCGTCATCAGTTTGATATCCAACTGGGAATCCTCTGTCGTACGTTTTATACTCCTCGCCCGTTTTCGAGTTTATGTTCTCTTTCGGAATCGCCACCGGAAGATTGTCTAAAATCATATTCACTCGGTATTCGTCTTGGATAATAGTTTTCAATTTCTCCACATCCTCAGGCGATAACGGATCGATTTTGCAGAGCACTTTACAGCTCTCGTCCGTGCGCATTTGTATTTGATATTTGGAATTGTAAATGCGATCTCCTCGTAAAACCTCCCCGAGGTTCTCCGCGGAGGAGACCACCACGTCTGGTTTGCAAAACGGCAACTCCCAGTAGTAATCTCTCGGCAAGTGAGACTTCATGGATGTTAAACTGTTCATTTTCAAGTTGACTAAATCATCTCTCTCGAAATCTATAATGTTGTTAATGGTGTTTGATGCGATGCATGGTTAGTCGTTGTTTCTCACTCGTGTCTATAACAGTGTCAAAAGAAAGAGAGAAGAAGAAGAAGAAGAAGAAGAAGAAACGATGATTTGTGTACGAGGATGATTTACCTTGAGGAGCGACGCCCGGGAGATAAAACCCGTTCGCGAATTTTGAGAGCGAACAAAACGCGACGATAAGGAAGAAAACCAAAGATGAGGGGGAGGAGAAAGATGAGAAGAGAATGGTGGATGGCTTGTTCTTCATCGTCGCGTTTGATGTCATTTTCTTCTTCTTCTTCTCTTCCTTTTTTACTGGAGGAAGTGGTCGTGAAGAGTGAAATACAAAAGGCAAAAGGAAGAACTCTCGAAATTCAAAATATCCAAAAAACCAAAAAAGAAGGCAAAATTTCTTGCGTTTTACACGACACAAACGAAAACGTTCGAGAGCGAGCGAGCGAGCGAGCGAGCCAGAAAGAGAGAGAGAGAGAGCGCAATGTTCAGCATCCAACATCACTCGACGACGACGCCGACGATCATGAGAGCGGCCCCATTCACCGTTGGTTCTGGAGCGGCGTCCAACAGAAGACTATCTTATTTGAACACATTTTCAACGAACAACAACAACTACATTAAAACGAGAAGAAATAGTAGGAGAGAGAGAGAGGGGAGGAGAAGAATGATGCCGATATCGGCGAAATACAAATCAGATTTACAAACATTGGAAAATTGCGTGGACTCTGGGCAGTTTGATCGTCCGATGATGGAAGAGTTATTCACAATCGCGGACGAGATGGCCAAAGTGAAACCCGGGTCCAAGGATTCTTTGATGTTGCAAGGCTATTTGATGTCAACATTGTTTTATGAAGCGTCCACGCGTACGAGATTATCGTTTGAATCCGCTATGGGAAGATTAGGTGGAGGGATTGTATCCACAGAATCTGCTGGTGAGTACTCGTCGGCGGCGAAAGGCGAAACGTTGGAAGATACAATGCGCACTGTGGAGAGTTACTGCGACATTGTCGTGCTCAGACACTTCCAAGCCGGGTCAGCAGCAAAGGCTGCAAAAGTTATGCGAGCACCTTTGATTAACGCCGGTGACGGTCCAGGACAGCATCCAACGCAGGCGCTGTTGGACGTGTACACTATTCAAAAAGAAATTGGTCGATTGGATGGTTTTAAAATAGCATTAGTCGGCGATTTGGCCAATGGGAGAACCGTGAGAAGTTTAGCCATGGCATTGACGAAATTCAACGACGTGGAGTTTCTCTTCGTGGCACCAGAAGTCGTGAAAATGAAAGACGACATCAAGCACTTCTTAGACGAGCGATGG
>Ga0310343_10001503_pt1 | contig 11988 bp, 8 predicted proteins | sample HC15DNA2025_MG_FD_203519 | JGI IMG/M metagenome (GOLD analysis project Ga0310343, IMG submission 203519) | Marine microbial communities from station ALOHA, North Pacific Subtropical Gyre - HC15-DNA-20-25_MG | ecosystem: Environmental > Aquatic > Marine > Oceanic | place: Pacific Ocean: North... | reverse complement strand
TTCTATTTTTTTATAAAACTCCTTATTATATGACAAGATATTTTGATATTAAAATGAGTATATATAAAGAATATATTAAGGAAATCGATACTCGTAAATCTGAAGGCTTAAATCCCAAGCCTATTGATGATAGCGAATTACTCAACGAAATAATTAGTCATATAAAAGACATTAAGCACCCTGACAGGGCGGACTCTATTAACTTTTTGGTATATAATGTAATTCCTGGAACAACAAGCGCTGCCTATGTTAAAGCTAATTTTTTAAAAGATATTATTTTAGACAAATATTCTTTTGAAGAAATATCTCCTAAATTTGCCTTTGAACTTTTGTCTCATATGAAAGGAGGCCCATCAATTGAAATATTAATTGATTTAGCGCTCGGAGATAATGAGGAAAATTCCAGACAAGCTGTAGATATACTTAAAGGCCAAGTTTTTCTTTACGAAGCCGATATGAATCGTTTAGAAAAAGCCTATTTAGATAAAAATGTGGCGGCTAAAGAAATCTTAACAAGCTACTTAAATGCGCAGTTTTTTACAAATCTTCCTCTTGTTGAAGAAGAAATTGAAGTCGTAACATTTGTCGCTGGCATTGGTGACATCTCTACAGATTTTTTATCGCCAGGAAGTGATGCTCATTCTCGATCAGACAGGGAGTTGCATGGCAAGTCATTATTCGAACATAATGTTAAAAAACAAAATGAGCTGCTAGATTTGCAAAAAAAACATCCTAACAAAATTATCATGTTAGTGGCTGATAAAGGCACCATGGGTGTTGGGTCATCAAGAATGTCAGGAGTTAATAACGTAGCCCTTTGGGTCGGAAAAAAAGCTAGCAAATATGTCCCTTTCATCAACATTGCTCCAATCGTCGCAGGAACAAATGGTATTTCACCTATCTTCCTAACAACTGTTGATGTGACTGGAGGTATTGGTTTAGATCTGAAAAATTGGAAAAAGAAACGAGATAATGAAGGAGAATTAATTTTAGACCATAATGGAGATCCTATTCTTGAAGAAGTATATTCTGTAAAAACTGGGACTGTTTTTACAATTAATACCAAGAGTAAAAAACTATACTTTAAAGGTAAAGAATTGATAGATATAGCAGGAGCCCTTACTCCTCAAAAAATGGAGTTTATTCGAGCAGGTGGTTCCTATGCAATAGTATTTGGAAAAAAACTGCAATCATTTGCTGCTAATGTTTTAGGTCAAGAGGCACCAAAAATATTTGCTCCATCAAAAGAAATATCTCATAACAATCAGGGCTTAACTGCTGTAGAGAAAATTTTCAATAAAAATATTCTTGGATCTAACTCTAAAAATATACTTCATGCAGGCTCAGATGTTAGAGTTAAAGTAAACATTGTTGGATCTCAAGATACTACTGGTTTGATGACCTCACAAGAGTTAGAATCTATGGCAGCGACTGTTATTTCTCCTTCAATAGATGGAGCCTATCAATCTGGATGCCATACTGCATCTGTATGGGACTTAAAGTCACAGCAAAATATACCACGTTTAATGAAATTTATGAACGAGTTTGGCCTGATTACAGGACGAGATCCTAAGGGTAAATACCATGCAATGACAGATGTAATCCACAAAGTCCTGAATGATCTAACCGTAGATGATTGGTCTATAATCATTGGCGGTGATTCACATACACGAATGTCCAAAGGGGTTGCATTTGGAGCTGATTCTGGCACAGTTGCTATTGCACTTGCAACAGGAGAGGTCTCAATGCCAATACCTGAATCAGTTAAAGTAACCTTTAAAGGGAATATGAATCCAAATTTAGATTTTCGTGATGTTGTTCATGCAACACAATCTCAAATGCTGAATACTTTTGGTGGAGAAAATGTGTTTCAAGGCAGAATAATAGAGGTTCATATTGGAACTCTTCTTGCTGACCAAGCATTTACATTTACTGATTGGACGGCAGAGATGAAGGCTAAGGCATCTATTTGTATATCTCAGAGCGAAACTTTAATTGAATCACTGGAAATTGCAAAAGAAAGAATTAAAACAATGATTAAAAAAGGGATGGACAATAAAAATAAAGTACTTGATGGACTGGTTTCAAAAGCTGAAAGTAGAATCAAGGAAATTGAATCAAATTTAAATCCTCCACTATACCCTGACTCTAATGCGCAATATTTTGCTGAATTTGAAGTTGACTTAGATAAAATATCTGAACCAATGATTGCAGACCCTGATGTCGAAAACAATGATATCTCAAAGCGTTATACGCATGACACAATTAGAAAACTCTCATATTACAAAGGTACTAAAAATGTAGATCTTGGGTTTGTTGGCTCATGCATGGTTCACAAAGGTGACTTGAAAATACTCGCTCAAATGCTACGCAATCTTGAAGAAATTGGTGGTGAGATTCAATTCAACGCTCCTTTAATAGTTGCTGCACCTACGTACAATATTATTGAAGAGCTTAAAGCAGAAGGAGACTGGGAAGTTCTCCAGAAGTATTCTGGGTTTGAATTTAATGATAGTAAACCCAAAAACACAGCTAGAGTTGATTATAAGAACATGATGTATCTTGAAAGGCCTGGATGTAATTTATGCATGGGTAATCAAGAAAAAGCTAGTAAGGGGGACACTGTAATGTCAACCTCTACTCGACTATTTAAAGGGCGTGTAGTGGCAGATTCAGATAAAAAGAAAGGGGAGTCTTTATTGGCCTCAACCCCTGTTGTAGTATTGTCCTCTATTTTAGGAAGGATTCCATCAATTAAAGAATATAATAAAGCAATTATTGGAATTAACTTAACTAAGTTTAGTCCTACTCTTGATAAAATGTATTCATAGTTGAAAACAAGAATATCATGAAAATTCTATTCTTATTCATCAACATATCATTTTTAATTTGCATTGAATACGCTGTTATTTATGAAGATAATTTATACGAACCAGCTAATACAATAGCAAACTTATATTCAAATCAAGTTGATGATAGTTTTAAGCTAGATACCAATATTTTTTCTAAATCACATATTGAGTCTTTTAATGCAGATAACTTTTCAGAAAAAATCAAAGCTTTTTTATTGGATTTAAAAGAAAATAATCCAGAATTAAGTTATCTTTTAATTTTAGGAGATGAAAATTCATTTCCTCCAATATATAATAATACAGACATCCCTTCTGATGATTTTTTTGCTATTTCAAGCGATAACTTAAATTCTGTCCCTTCATTATCGATTGGAAGAATACCAAGCTCAGACCTTCAGCAATGTAATAATTTTGTTAATAAATTATCAAACTTTCTTTTATCACCTGTCATTGGTGCGTGGAGAGATAAGGCAATCCTTATCGCTGATGATGAAAACAAGAGCGGAATAAATGAAGCATGTGAAATAAATCATACAAAAAATTCAGATACTATTTATGATATCCTTTCTGACTACATGGATGTAAAAACATTTTATGGTGTTGAATATGAATCTGAAATGACATCTGATGGATTGATTCACTCAAGTATGAACGAAGACATTGTTAATGAAATATCGCAAGGTTTTGCTCTGATTAATTACATTGGCCATGGTGACCAAAAAAAACTTTCTGCTGAAAAGATATTATCTATTGAAGACCTTCCATCATTATCTACTACTGATAAATTTGGACTTTGGGTTGTAGGCACCTGCAAATTTGGGCAGTATGATAATGATGAATGTATGGCAGAGGAACTAATAACCTCTGAAAATGCTAGTATAGGTGTTATTTCAACAGTAAGATCAATAAGCAGTAATTACAATACAAGTTTCTTAACATATCTATTTAATGAGTATGTCTCACACTTCAATAGTAACAATGTAATAAGGCTAGGTGACATAATCAGTTTAGCCAAAAACACTTCATATAATGACAACTCATTTTATCAAGGATATGTCTTTCATTTATTTGGAGATCCAGCATTACCAATTTTCTCTTCAAAAAAACAGGAAGGATATGATTTTCCAAATACAATCAACCTCATTGAGCAGAATATTATTGAAAATGAATTAGGATATGATATAGCGAACTTAAGCTTAAGTTTTAACGACCAAGAAACTAACACAATCATTTATGGGAACCCTACAAATTTTTGCGATGGAGAGCTTTCCTATACTAAACCTGGATATAACATATTAAATAATGACTTTTTAACAACCTCATGTTTCAATATTCCACTAGATGCCATAACTTGTAATGATTGTGATTTAGAAATGAAACTATACTTTCAAAATAATCAAGGCTATAATGGAATATCTTATTCATCAAATAACATAAATCTCAATCAACAATTAGATAATATTCTTCATTCAGATACAAAAGGTCCTGAAATTTTGTTTAAATATGAAAACTCAATAATAAATAATAACAGTATAATTCCTGAAAATTCTAAAATACAGGTTAGTTTAATTGATTCCTCAGGCATTAATACCTTTGGCGGAATCGGGCATAATATAAGGTATTGGTATAATAACAGCATTGAAAGCAACAATATTGACCTTTCTAATTTCAACTATTCTAATGCTTGTGAGGGAATAGGTCAGTTTGAAATCAATCTACCAAATAATTTTTTAGAAAATCAAAAGATATTTATAGAAGCATTTGACAATCTTAATAACAGAACTTTAGATTCTATAAGTTTATATATTGGAGAAAAAAATTATGATTTTTATATAATAGATAAATTCATAAACGTACCCAATCCTTTCTCAGATTACACCTATTTAACATTTCAAGTACCCAATGAAGATAATTTACCAATCCAAACTAATATAAATATATATGATTTAAATGGTCAGTTTATAAAAAACATAAAAACTTCCCACAATCAAAAATTTAATTCAATTTTTTGGGATGGGAAAAATAAAGCCAATCAAACTATTCCAAATGGAACATATTTACTAAATATCAATCTAAAGTCATTTAATGGATTAACGCAAAATCAGACTCATCTAATTAGCAAAATTAAATGACAAAAAAACAAAAGATAATATTAGCATCTAAAAGTAGTAGAAGAAAACAACTTCTAAACAGAATTTTAGATGATTTCAAGATAATTAATTCGAACCTTGATGAAAGTAAAATAAAAATAGATGATCCTGCAAAATACTGTAGAAATCTATCATATCTTAAAGCAAAAACAGTTTCTAAAAATTTTAAAAATGACATAATTATTGGTGCTGATACAATTGTTTTTTTGAATAATACTATTTTGGGAAAACCCAAAGATTATAATGAAGCATTTAACATGCTAAAAAAATTAAGTGGCCAAACTCACACAGTTTTCACAGGTGTAACTATATTATCAATTAATAATAAAGTTAATATTAATTTTTCAGAAAAAACGAACGTAACATTCTATGATATATCAGATAATCAGATTGATTGGTATATTAAAAACAATAACCCCTATGACAAGGCTGGTAGCTATGGTATTCAAGATGGTAGCCAGCTTTTTGTAAAAACTATAAATGGAAACTATGAAAATGTGATTGGTTTACCAATTTCAAAGATTTATAGATATTTCATTGAATTAAAGGTTATCAATTTATAATATATAGTAAATAATATGAGATAATTATGACAGAAACAGATACTAAATTTTACGAAGAACTAAAAAATACTAGAAATTCCAAAAAGATATCTCTAAAAGAAATATCTGAATATACAAAGATTAACGTAAAGTACTTAGATGCTCTTGAAAATGGAGAGTTCACTGTACTTCCTAATGTTTATACAAGACTTTTTCTTAGATCTTATTGTAACTATTTAGGAATTGAACATCGTACAGTTCTTGATGAATATGAAATATACACTTTAGGACATAAACAGCGTGAAATCGTCACGGAATCATCGTTAGAAGAAAACAGTGATACTGAAGAGCCTTACAATATGAATATCTTTGAAAAATCAAAAAATTATAAAGAGATTATCGTAGCAATTGCAGTTATAGTTTCAATAATTATTTTGTTTACAATTATTAACAACTTTAATTAAATAAATCCTTAATTGTCGAAAATATTTTTTTCATTGGGCCATCTCTAAAACTACCTGCTCTTGAATTATAATTTCCTTTATCAGTGATTGCATAATGAATTATTCCTACAGCTGTTGAGTATTTAGGATTATAAATATCTTCAATTATCGACTGAACTCTAAATGGTTTTCCAATTCTAATCTGCCTATTAAATATACTCTCTGCAACATCTGTAATATTTTTAATTTTCCCTCCACCACCAGTTATAACTACACCAAATGCTATCTGATCAATATCTATCATTCTATCAATTTGAAATTTGGCAATTTGAAAAATCTCACTTATTCTGGGCTCAATAATTTGGGATATAAATTTAGAGCTTGATGTTATATTATTATCTTGAGCTTCCACACCATTAATTCTTATTTCCTCATCTTCTGTAAGTGCCTCACTTGCTGAACCATATTTTATTTTTATTTGTTCTGCAATTTTTAGTTCGCAAGATAACCCGATTGCTATGTCTTTTGTTATACTTTCTCCTCCTAAAGGAATAACATGTGTATCTATAATCCCACCATTTTTCCATATCACCATATCTGTTGTTCCACCTCCAATATCTATTAGAATTGTTCCTAATTTTTTTTCATCATCACTTAATATTGAATAAGATGAAGCTAGAGGCTCTAAAACAAACCCAGCAATGTCAATATCAAGCTGAGAAAAACATGTTTCAAAATCATTCTCACTTTTCTTAGAGCTAGTCACCAAGTGAACTTTAGCTTCTAATTTATTCCCAGTAAGACCTTCTGGATCTTCAATAGGATTACTATCATCAACATTAAAATGTTGAGAAAGAGTATGAAGTATTCGCCTATCTTGTGATAAAGGTATTTGCTTTGAATGCTCAAGAACATTCTCCTTATCTTCTTGAGTTATAACCGTACCAAAACCATTTAAATTCGTATCATTAACAGAAATTACTCCTGAAGCATTATGTCCTTTTATATGATCTCCTGATATACCTACGTAAACAGAATCAACTTTATGGGAGCACTGGTTTTCAGCTTGCTTAATAGCTGTTTCTAAAGTTTTAATTGTCTTAGGAACATTTACTATAACTCCTCTTTCTAAACCTATTGACGGAGTTTCTCCAAAACCTACAATTGATATATTTTCTCCATCATATTCTGCAATAATTGCAACTATTTTGGTTGTTCCAACATCAATTCCACAAATAACTTTTTTATCTGACATTACAAGTCCTCTTAAATTGTTTTTATAAACACTCGATCATCCCATCTTAAATCAATATTTTCAATTTTATCTAAACTATCTTTTGAATGATACATAAATTGATTTAACACTTTAATTTTATTTGATATCTGCTTTTTATTTTGGGTATTTACATTATCCATTACAACTACTACACAGCTTTCAAACCTCATACTTAATTTATTTTCTTCTGACAATTCAATTAATCTTAATTTGTCTAGCAAAGGATTTTTATTATCATCCAAAAGATTTATCATTTCTAAAATGTTTTCTGAAATATCAACATTACTCCTAGATTCATATTGAGGAATTGGATTTTTATCAAATAAAGATTTAAAATTTAAGTAATCCTTATATTGAACCTTAACTCCTGATGATAAGTAAATATTAGTTTCGTCAAAGAATTGAGGCTTATTTTCGTTTATCATAATTAATCTTTGATCATCTGACAGCTGTAAAATTTTATAATCTCCAATTAATGAAGAAAAGATATCTTCATTATTGTTGGTATTGTTTTCAATATGATTTATTACAACATTTTCTGGAACTAATGAATTACCTAAAATAAGATTAGTATTAGAAACATTAATATCAAAATTCAAATAATCAATCGCAATAATGCAGATAAAACAAATTATTATCAATTTAGCAAATATATTAGATTTATAATTCATTGCAGCCTAATTCAATTAAAACTTTTTTTTCAAAACCAACCAGCTTTATTTCTAGATTTAGATTAACATTAAATTCAGCGAAAACTTTATCTTGTATTTTTTTTATAAGATATATTACATCAGATGATTCTGCCTTACCAAGATTTACAATGAAGTTAGCATGTTTATCAGAAATCATTGCTCCTCCTTTTCTACAACCCTTCAAGCCAGCTTGATCAATCAAATAACCAGCTGCTAAGCTTGATGAGGGATTTTTAAAAATACTTCCTGCAGAACGAAAATTAAGGGGTTGATTTTCTACTCGCGAATTAGAAAATTTATTTTTATTATTTTTGATTTTTTCTATATCCCCTTTATCAAATTTAAATCGAGCCTCTATTAAAATGCAATCTTTAGGAAATGTTGACTTTCTATATGAAAACTTAATATCATTTTTAGTAAGTTCAATTTCTTTCCCATTCATATTTATTATTCGTGCAGATAAAAAATAATTTGAAATTTCAGCACCATAAGCTCCAGCATTCATATATAATGCGCCTCCTAAAGTACCAGGCACACCAGCAAGACTCTCAAGACCTTTTAAGTTTTTGTCAATTGCTTCCTTAACCATTCTTCTCAGCATTACACCTGACCCTGCAACAATTTCGCCATTATCATTAAAAACTATCTTTTTAAAAGATCTTTTTAATGATATAAGAATTCCATCAAAGCCTTTATCACTCATTAAAATATTTGAACCAGAACCCATAAAAAATGTATCTATTTTATTTTTTACAGAATATTTTAAAATAAATTTTAAATCTTCTTTTTTTTGTGGTAAAAAAAGAATTTTGGCTTTACCCCCTATTCCAAAACTTGAATGTTTTTTCATTGGCTCATCTATTTTAGCCATAGTAGGGAATTTTTCTAGTATGTAGTTTTGCTGCTCTCTTTTCATTTTTCCGATAATATTTTTATAATTTGGTCACCATATGTAAAAACATCTCCAGCTCCCATTGTTATAATCATTGAATCAGGAACAACAATTCTATCTAATTCTTCAATTAATTTGTTTTTATCACATAAAATTATATTTTTATGTCCCAATTTAGAAAGTTTGTCAAAGATTAATTTTGAACTTACATTTTTAATTGGTCTCTCCCTTCCACCGAAAACATCTAACAAAATTATAGTATCTGAACCTAAAAGTGATTCAGCAAATTCATTACAAAACATTTGCGTTCTAGAATACAGATGTGGCTGGAAAATTGATACTATCTTTTTATTATTCCATCCTTGTGCAACACTATTTAAAGTTGCTAAAACTTCTGTTGGATGATGAGCATAATCATCAATGTAGATATATTTATCATCTTTGTATTTTATATCAAATCTTCTTTTAACTCCTTTAAAGTTTATTAGAGCATTCTTAATAATATCAATTTCTATATCCAATTCACAACATACACTTATTGCGCATAGTGTATTATAAATATTATGTTTTCCGGGTATATTTATAAATATAGTATCAACAAATCTACTTTTAACATACAAATCGAATGAGGCATTATTTTTATTGAAAGATATATTTTTAGCTACATAATCTGCTTTGCAATCAATTGAATAAGTGATTTTTGGTCTTTTAATATCTTTCTTAATTTTAGATAAATTTGGGTCATCAAGATTTATTGAGACAAAACCATAAAATGGAATATTATTAGCAAAACATTTAAAAGATTTTCTTAAATCATCAATATCATCATAACAATCTAAGTGCTCTAATTCAATATTATTTATTGCTGCTATTGTGGGAGATAGAGATAAAAAACTTTTATCGTATTCATCAGCTTCAACAAGTATAATATCTCCCTTACCAGAAATTGCATTTGTATTAAAACTTTTAACAATTCCTCCAACAGCGAGAGTAGGATCTTTTTCTGCATAGAATAGGATGCTTCCAATTAATGAGCAGGTTGTAGTTTTTCCATGAGTTCCAGAAATACCGATGCTAACAGGTTTCAATCTTATAAGTTCTGCAAGCATTTCTGCTCTCTTTATTACAAGCACTCCTGCGTTCCTGCCTTCTATTATTTCTACATTATCAATTTTAACTGCTGAAGAATATACAATTAAATCCGCATCAGATATATTCTCAGCTTCATGACCAATAAAAATTTTAATACCCAAGGATGATAAAAATATTGTTCTATCGTTTTCTTTTATATCTGATCCTGTTATTATATAACCTGATTTAAAAAGAAGTTCCGCCATTCCACTCATTCCAATACCTCCAATACCTATGAAGTGGATTTTTTTTACTTTACTTTTATCAAACATATTTCAAAATCTCCTTAACGATATTTTGTGCTGCATTTGGTTTTGAAATTAATGAGGCATTTTTTTCCATTTTTTTTAGTTGTTTTTTTTCTTTAATCAACAAATTAACTTCTTTTTCAAGTAATCCAGTTTTGAGATGCTCTTGCCTGACAATTATAGACGCACCGTGCTTTTGAAAAAATCTAGCATTTGACATTTGATGGTCATTAGCTGCAAACGGAAATGGAATTAATATAGATGCCTTCTTAAAGTTTGATATCTCACTAAGAGTTAATGCACCTGATCTAGAAATAATTAAATTTGATTTTAAATAGAAGTTTTCAATATTATTTATAAAACCATGCAATTCAATACTTTCAGACTGAACCTGCTCTCTAATAGATACTAAGTTTTTTTCTCCACACTGCCATATTATATGAATATTAGGATATAAGTCTAAGTATTTCGTGTAATTTTCAACAAAATGGCTATTGATTGGGACAGAACCTTGACTTCCTCCAATGATAAATATTGTGAATTTACTAGAGTCTACCTTAACTGCTTTCTTACGATCATTATTGATTAATTTCGTTGGATTGCCAATTACAAGATAATTGTTACTCTTACATTCATCAGGCTCGACACCAAAAAAAACTTTTTTGGCACTCTTTAAAAAGATTCTATTAACTAAGCCAGGTATAGAATTTTGTTCTTGAATAAAAAACTTTATGCCTTTTATATACGCGACAAATAGAGGAATTGCACTTGAATAACCACCCGTACCAATAACTATATCAACTTTAAATTCATTAAAAATTTTAAATGTTTTAAACATTGAACTTAAGAAGTTTAAAGGAAAAATTATTGTATTATGAAAAAAACCTTTTAAAGTTAAAGATCTGTCCAAACCAACAGATTTTAATAGATAAGACTTTTCTTTTCTTTTTTTATATAAATGTGATTCAATACCTTTTTCAGAGCCAATGAATCTAATCTCAACATTAGAAGTATTTGACAAAAAAGCATCAGCTATTGCAAATGCAGGAATCAAATGTCCACCAGTTCCCCCTCCACATATAATGATATTTAAATTATTAACCATTTTTTTTCTTATTTGTGTATGATATGCTTAGCAATAATCCAATTTGGATCAAGTTAAACATTGTATGCGAACCACCGTAGCTCATAAAAGGTAATGGAAGTCCAGTTGTTGGAAGCAATCCAATATTATAGCCAACGTGAATAATAAAATATATCATAAGGTTTACTACAATTCCCAAAGCAAGAAACATGCCAAATAAATCTTGACATTCCTTAACGATTGTTATTCCTCTGATAAGTAAACATAAAAAAAAACCAAATAAAAATATTATACCGAAGAAGCCAAATTCTGATGTAATAACTGAAAATATAAAGTCAGTATTAGCCTCGGGAACGTGCTCAGTTTTCCATATGCTTTTGCCAAGTCCCATACCCCAAAATCCTCCATATGCAATACTATTTATGGCATTATTTTGCTGATATACTTCACCTGAGAGCCAGCCGGTCCATCTAAAAAATTGATAATTTTTCATTCCTGATAATAGTGGATAAATAACTACTTTAAATAAAAAACTACTAACCCCAATTATAGCAAAATATTTTATTTGCTTCCAATCAATCCCAGCCACAAAAAGCATGACCATGCATATTGATAATATTACTATTGCAGAACTAAGGTCAGGTTGAAATAAAATTAAAGCTACACAAGGTATTATGT
>Ga0310343_10001500_pt1 | contig 11998 bp, 10 predicted proteins | sample HC15DNA2025_MG_FD_203519 | JGI IMG/M metagenome (GOLD analysis project Ga0310343, IMG submission 203519) | Marine microbial communities from station ALOHA, North Pacific Subtropical Gyre - HC15-DNA-20-25_MG | ecosystem: Environmental > Aquatic > Marine > Oceanic | place: Pacific Ocean: North... | reverse complement strand
CGCTTCGCCCTTGTTACGACCCAGGCGGGATTGATGGTGGCGATTCCAGCGATTTTCATTATCCAATGGATTAAACGGGTAGCGAGTGCTCGGCAACAGGAAATGGCTCATGAGGAATTGCTAGCCACTCATAGAGAGGAGGCAGTGGTAGGATGAAACGGAATATTTCCGATCTAGAAATGGGCGGAGAGTCCGAGATCAATTTGTCACCGATGATAGATTGCATCTTTATTTTGCTGATTTTCTTTATTGTAACGACCGTCTTCGTACAGGAAGCGGGTATCGATGTGGACAAGCCGGAGGCGAGCAACTCGACTCCCTTGCCGAAGAATAGTATCCTCATTGCAATTACAGAGACTGGGCGAATCTTTCATGGCGGTAAAGAGATCTCCCTAGCCCGAGTCCGCCCAATCGTGCATAGGATCCTGGCAATCGAGGCCGCCCCCATAATCATTCAAGCCGACCGGGAATCGGTGCATGACACCTTTGCGAAGGTTTACGGGGAGGTGAGGGCAGCTGGAGGGAAGGAAATCCATTTTTCCACCAAGGAATGACGACCCGTTCGATAGAGAAGAGCTTGAGCAAATCGACGAATTCGATTCGAGCGATCGCGTTGGCTTTAGTTGGAACGGCTATACTTTTTTCCGGAATGTCTCTTTCCCGCCTTGGGGAAATCGAGCCGAGCGAAGAAGCGGTTGCGGAGAAAGTAGAAGTGTTTTTGCCCCCGCCCCCGCCGCCTCCTCCCCCTGAAAAAGTCGAGCAAGAGGTAGTTTCTCAGGTGCCTATTCAGGTCGATGTCGCTCTGCAGCGAGATCCCGTGAAACTAGATGTTTCTCCGATTGAAGTGACCCTCGACGGGCCTCCGAGTATTACCGATAGGATCGATGTAAACCTTGCCGATTTCCAACGACCGAGCGTAGAAGTCGATTTGGGTGCTATCGTATTCGAGAAAGATGAGGTCGATCAGATACCGTCTCGAAGCTATTCTCCAATGCCCAGCCTTCCCCCGAGGATGAGGAAGGAGATGGGCGATGCTAGAGTGATAGTACAGTTGTCTATTGATGAAAAGGGGAGGCCGATGCATGTAATGGTTCTGAATCCCCCTGTGCCGGAGGCGCGACCTCATATTGTCAAAGACTTGAAACGCTGGAGGTTCAAGCCGGCCAGAAAGAATGGCCAAAAGGTCAAATGCTGGGTTCGATTTGTCCTCGTATACGAAAAAACGAATACATCGCCATTTAGTATATGAAGTTCCGAACTATTTTCTTTGTTTTCGCACTGTATCCGTTGACTCTATGGGCTCAAGATGAGGCTGTTGAGATGGGAAAGCCGGATTTGTACGGTCCGGAGTTTCAAAAGCGATTCGTTGCCAGTTACGGCGTATTGGAGGATAGGGAACCCGAACTCCAGGAGTTGGAAATTTCGCTTTTGGAGAAGATAGGTCCTATGGTTGAAGAGAATCCGGAGTTCGCTAAGTCGATGCTCGAGGGAATGCTCGGCGAAGAGACACCGGCTACTGCTACTTTCAATTTCATTTTGGCCAACCTGTATTTCAATGGAGGAGCTTTAGAGGATGCATTAGCGGAGTATGATCGAGCGATTGAGAAATTCCCCACGTTTAGGCGAGCTTGGAAGAACCTAGGGATGCTCAGGACGAGAAACGCTGATTATGAAGGCGCTGTTAAAGCGTTGGTACGGAGTATCGAATTAGGCGATACGAGCCCAGATACTTATGGAACGGCCGCTTACAGCCACCTGAGAGTCGGTAACCTTTTGGCTGCCGAGTTGGCTTACAATGCGGCAGTCATGTTGGAGCCCAACAATATCGAATGGATTGAAGGCAAGGCCCAGGCTATGATTTCAGGCAAACGGTTACGGGAAGCGATACCTCTATTGGAGGAGCTACTTAAGCGGAACTCGCAAAGAGGGATTTACCGAATGTTCTTGGCCAATGTCTATGTCGAGACTGAACAATTTTTGAAGGCTGCCCAGGTCTTCGAGTTGATGCATTCCATGGGCGAGGGAGACATGGCGACCCGATTGCAATTGGCGAACATTTACAGTTTGCAGGGCATGTACGACTTGTCTGTGGATACGTTTATTGCCGCTAAACGCGACGATTTGGTTTCTTTGTTGCCGCAAGTTCTAACGACGGTGAGATATTTGCTTGATATGAACGAAGTGGGTCAAGCGAAGCGGCTATTCGGAAACCTCGGTCTTCTGGATCCACTTTGGAGTAGCGAAAATCGTACGAAATTCCTGCTTTTGGAATCGAGTTTCGCCGCTCTAGATGGGAATAGTGGAGTGGAAGAGTCCAAATTGATGGAAGCTTTGGAGAACGATCCCACTGAGGGTGAGGCGCTTGTGCGTCTCGGCTCGATTCACGCGGGGCGAGGAGAAAAGGCAAAAGCGATGTTCTTTTTCGAACGCGCCTATACGTCGGAAAAACATGAATACGATGCACTCATACTTGCCTCTGAAATCTTGATAGAATCTAGGCGCTTTGGAGAGTCGCTGGATTTGCTGCAACGGGCCTTGAATAGGCAGCCGACAAGTGAACTGAAGCTGCTTATAGACCAAGTGAAAGCAGCTGCATTGCAGTAATTCGTTAATCGATTCGCTCTGAGAGCGCTTTCCCGCTCATAATGCTCGCTCCCATTGCGATTCCGTCAATGGCATGGCCACCAAAATTGAGATTAGGAAAATCTTCTTCCAAAGAACTTATGGTCTTTTTCCAAGTGCCAAAGGCGCCGGTATATTGAGGGATGGCGTAGGGCCAGCGTGCTAAATTGACAAATACAGGATCAGCGCTCGCTCCAAGAAGACTGGCTAAGTCCTCCTTAGCGATATTTAGAAGCTCTTCGTCGGGTGCCTCTCTTAATTCGGGATTTTGGCTCCCGCCTAGCATAACGGTAAGCAGGCAATGATCTTCCGGGGCCCGATTAGGATACAGTTCAGAGTTAAACAAAGCTCCCAGTATGCGATGAGGTTCTTTGCTGGGGACGAGTACGCCGAATCCGTTTAGTGGATGGGCGATATCACTTCTCTTGTATCCGAGGGCTAAACTATGCACAGCTGGGTAAGGAAGGTCGGGGGCTTCGGCAATCCAATCCGAGATCGGGCTGGCCCAGTTGAGAGCCTTGATGGATCGAGAAGGAAGGCAGACAAATAGGTTCCTTGTAAATCCCTCGAAGTTCTCGCCTTCCTTTTTCCAGGTAACTTGCCATCCGTTTTCAACTGGATTAATAGCCACCACTTCAGAGCTTAGCCATAGCCGATTGCCAAGCTTTCGGGAAATTGTCTTGGGAAGCGTATCCAATCCATTGATAAAATTGATAGAACGATTCTTGTATACCGTACCTCGTATTTTTTGTCGCCGCTTTTGCTTGATTGCACCGCGGAGGAGTGATCCACCTTCGTGTTCCAATTCCCTCATTAAAGGGAAGGCATGATTGAGTATGAGCTGTTTGGGGTTGCCGGCGTAAACTCCTCGAACGAATGGATTAATCGCGTAGTCGAGGAATTCGCTTCCCATTCTTCGAACGACAAAATCGGCCACGCTTTCACTCTCTTCGCCCAATTCTGTAATTCTTCCCCGAAACGGCTCTCCAAGAAGCCCAAACTTCGCTTTGAGCGAGAAAAGTGGAGTTGTAATTGCTTGTAGTGGAGATCTAGGTACGGGTATGGGTTGACTGTTGCGGACGACATACCGATTGACTGCTGCCGGGTTGCTATCTATTATTTCGTTTCCTATGCCAAGATCGCTAATAAACGATTCTATCCAGGGGTCGGATACGAGTAGGGAATTTGGACCCTTTTCGACCAGAAATCCATCCTTGAATACGCTCTGAATAGGCCCTCCAGGGAAAGGATTCTTTTCGATAACCGAGAAATTTAAACCTTTTTGCTGGAGCAGATAACCCGTAGTTAGACCAGAAATGCCTCCTCCTAGGACTATAGCATCTTGCATGGATAATTAGCTTTCAAAGTTAACTACTGTATCGACAAGAGCCTCCATATTTTCAATACGGGCAGTAGGAAGGATTCCGTGCCCGAGATTGAATATATGCCCGGGCCGATTAGCCATTGATTTCAGAATGTCAGTTGATTTTCTGACAACGATCTCTGGGCTTGTATCGAGGATTACGGGATCCAGATTTCCTTGAATCGCTACATCAGAAGAAATTTGGTCAGCGGCCTCTCGGATAGGAATGGTCCAATCCACCGCAATGGCTTTCGCTCCTGTTTCACTCTGCCTTTTAAGATGTGGAATCGTGCCTTTAGCATAGATGATGATAGGAATCTCTTCTTTCAAAGCGTTTACTATTTCGGCGATCCAACGGAGAGAAGCGGCCTCGTAATCGTCACCCGATAGGATTCCTCCCCATGAATCGAATATCTGGACAGCATCCGCTCCCGCACCTTTTTGCATCCGCAGGTAGTCTATCAGGGCCTTAGTTAGTTTTTCCATTAGCTGATTAAAGGCCCTCGGATCTGAGTAGAATAGCGACTTGATCTTCTTGAAGTCCTTAGAGCTTCCGCCCTCGACCATGTAGGTGGCCAGGGTCCAAGGGGATCCGGCAAACCCAAGCAAAGCCTTTTCTTCTCCCAACTCGCTTTTGATTAATTTCAATGCGTCAGCGACATACTTTAGGTTTTCCTCAACGGCGTTTGGATCCAGGGCGGTTATACGTTCGACTGAATTGAGTTCGTAGTTCATGGCGATTCCGCCTTGATCTCGGAAGTGGTAACCCTGTCCCAGAGCTTCGGGGATAACGAGGATGTCTGAAAAGAGAATCGCTGCATCAAGCGGGAAACGTCGCAGAGGCTGCATTGTAACCTCTAGCGCCAATTCCGGTGTTTGAGCGAGTTCGAGAAACGAATACTTTTCTTTCAGGGCCCGGTATTCCGGGAGGTAGCGACCAGCCTGACGCATTACCCAGATAGGGGGTCGTTCAAGTGGCTGGCAAATCAGAGCCTTGAGAAATCTTTGCCTTGAATTCATGTATTAGTTATCTAGGGACGGCTTGGGGGAGTAGCACCCCTGTGATTCAGGGGCCATAGCTGATCCAGTCCTGGGGATTGAGAAAGGTTTGATAGAGATCATGTTCGGGAGTGTCTAGGTCCGGTTTATAGTCGTACTTCCAGGATACAAGACTTGGAAGCGACATGAGAATCGATTCAGTGCGCCCTCCGCTTTGCAGTCCGAATAGAGTGCCTCGGTCATAGACCAAATTGAATTCTACATACCTACCGCGGCGATAGAGCTGGAATTCCCTCTCCCGCTCCCCGTAGGGCGTCGACTTTCGCAGTTCGACGATGGGAGTGTATGCCTTTAGATAGCTCTCTCCAACGCTTCTAGTCAGGGCAAATGCGTTTTCAAAACCGCCTTGATTGTAGTCGTCGAAAAACAGCCCTCCAATCCCCCTAGGTTCATTTCGGTGCTTCATATAGAAGTAGTCATCACAGGCTTGCTTGAATATCGGATATATTTCTTGGCCGAATGGATCGCAGGCTTGTTTAGCCATCTTATGCCAAGAGACTGCATCTTCTTTGAATCCGTAGTAGGGAGTGAGATCGAAGCCTCCGCCGAACCACCATACAGGATTCTGATCATCCTGATGGGCGGGCGCTAGAAAGAAACGTACGTTGGCGTGGGAGGTGGGAACATAAGGATTTCTAGGATGTACGACGATGGAGACTCCAGTGGCGTGGAATGGCCGTCCTGCTAGCTCGGGGCGACTAGCCGTGGCGGATGGGGGTAGTTGACTACCAGTCACATGGGAAAAATTCACTCCGGCTTTTTCGAAAGTCTCGCCCCCCTCTAATACCATGGATAGGCCGCCTCCACCTTCTTCTCGAGTCCATGAGTCTGGCGAAAACGTTTGAGAGCTGTCTTCAAGAGCTTCGAGGTCAGAGCAGATCTTGGACTGCAAAGACCGCATAAATGAGATTACCAACTCCAGTGATTCCAAATTCACGGAAACATTCCTATGGGGAAAGCTGTAGAGATCTAGTTATTTTATGGAAATCGTCGTTTAGGACGATTTCAATATGCAGTCGAAATTGAGTTGGGAGCGTACAGATAATCGGAATGGCATAGGGTTTTACTCGCGTTCTAGAAGGTTTGCGTTTCAGTGATGAATCGTTTTTTTAGATAATTAAGATTAGAGTTATGCGGATGGAGTTGATTAAGTTAACGAGTATTTTGATCGTATGCGGAATTATGGGCCCTCTGGCGTTTGCCCAGTCGGAGTCAAACGAGCTCGCTCCGCTTACCGTAAATGGTAGCGACACGAAAGATGCCGAAATTGACGAAATCGGAGGTGAGGAGCCCACATCCGACAAATCCGAAAAACCGGACAAGGATCCTGAGGAAGAGGCCCGTGAGAAAGAAATGAAACGCTTGAAAAACGAGCGCGATTTGATTCAGGCCCGAATGGCTCTAAGGTCAGAAAAATTCAAGGAAGAGCTCCAGGAGATGCGCGAGGAAAAGGAGCGTTTGGCGATGGAGAATTCAATCGCTAGAGAGCGCTTGGCGAGTGAACTATCGGAGCGGAAAGCGGAAACGGATCGTTTGAATGCGAAGATTGACTCATTCAACAAGGAGCTCTCATTGGATAGCCTGGAGTCGAAGAAAGCGATGAACGATGAGCTTGCGGAGCTGCGAATGGAGGAGGAACGCTTGAAGTTGGCCAATTCCGTAGCCCTCAAGAAGATCGAGACAGAGATCAACCAATTGAGACTAGAAGACGCTCGTCTGAAAACCCGTCGGGCGAAATTGGATTTAGAGGTCGTGGAATTGACGGCAAAATTGTCAGTCAAAGAAAAAAGCGACCTGATTGAGGATCTCATTTACTCCGATCGCGAGCTCATGTACTTAAAAGAGCCGTTTGTGGATGGAGTTCTCCACGTCAGTGATCGCAGGATCCCTCTCAATGGTCCCATCTGGAGTGGGCTCGCTGATTACGTTAGCGAACGCATTAATTTTTATAATAACGAAAGCACGGAATACCCAATCTTCCTGGTTATCGACTCATCTCCTGGAGGGTCGGTGATGTCCGGTTATAAAATCCTGAAATCGATGCAGGGTAGCAAGGCTCCGGTATACGTGGTTGTGAAGTCCTATGCCGCTAGTATGGCTGCGGGAATCGCGACGTTGGCCGAGCGTTCCTATTGCTATCCAAATGCTGTCGTTCTGCACCATCAGATTAGTTGGGGCGGAATGGGCAACCTCACCCAGCAAAGGGAATTCCTGGAAGAGGCTCAAGAATGGTGGCGTCGCGTAGCCAGGCCGATAGCCGAAAAAATGGGACTGGATCTAGACGAGTTCATCGCTATGATGTATGAGAAGAATTCAGATGGCGACTGGAGGGAATTCGGTGATGAAGCGGTGAAGCTCAAGTGGATCGACCATTCGGTGGATCGCATTTGGGAGATGTCGATCGACAAGAATCCGGGACGGTTTGGCTCTAGCGTAATTTTCGCTCAAGATGAGCTGCTGAAAGAGGAGTTGGGCGATGACGGGAGGCCATTCATTGCCCTTCCAAGGGTAGAGCCTTTCGACTTTTACTATCTCTACAATCCGGATTCCTATTACCGGTTGAGGTAAGTGGAGTGTTGCTGTGCCCTTTGGTGGAAAACAAACTCCGTTTACCTATGTCTATTTTTTGATAGAGGTGGAGGAAGTGGCACGGCGTCGGTCGATGATGACTAGAGATCTCTAAGCTCGTAGTTGAAGATTCGCGGATAGAGGATACGTAGGGCTACTGGTATTGTATTAAGTTAAAGTTACTAGTTTAAATTAAGGTGATCTGATTTGATTATGCGGAGGGTTTGCAACGCTCAGGACTAATTTTGGATCTCGCGGTGGAAACACCGCTATATCACCTCCCCGAATCAGTCCCAAATCAGTTAATCCACGAGCATACTCTCAATCGCAGACTGAACGAGCCCTGCTTACGATTGTATCGCTATCCGGCGAAGACGGTCGAGCCAACATTCATCGCCAAGTGGATACCTAAATAGGTAAAGCCCTCTTATATGCTCGCTACTAAGCTTCTTGCGGAGCCTCGGCGGTTTTCATCGGCTCGTATTGATAGCCGATTCCATGTATTGTCTTCAGGTTGTTTAGGGGCACTTCTTTGCGCTTAAAGAGATCCCGAATCTTGACAATGTATTGATCGAGAGAACGACTTCGTATGTCCGCATGTATTCCCCAAACCGAGTGTATCAGATTTTTTCTGGTGATGATGGTGCTGGGGTTTTCGTTAAAATAGGATAGGATGCCGATCTCTTTGCGGCCTATTGTAACCACTTCACCGTCGGCAAAGGCGAGCTCCATCGTTGTGGGATTGACGCGGGCCGTATTGAACGTGAAAGGTGCGTCAGTGAGTTTTACGTTCTTAGTGACGTTAAAGTCGTTCGCGACCTCGGCCCGTCTCAAAACAGCGTGAATTCTAGCGACGAGTTCTGGGGCACTAAATGGCTTGGTTACGTAATCATCCGCCCCAAGTTCGAGTCCTTTTACCTTGGAAATTTCTGAGTCGTTACCGGTTAGGAAGATCGTGGGAATGTTGATGTCCTCGTTCTTGAGATCCTCCATGAAGGCGAAGCCGTTCTGGTCGGGGAGCGTTAAATCCAGGAGAATGATATTCGCGAAATTGTTTTTGAGAAATCGCATAGCTAAAGCACAGCGATTGCAAACCTGCGTTTGCATGTCAGCAGCTTCTAGGTGTTCTGCGATAACGTTGGCGAGTTCGACTTCGTCCTCGACGATTAATACCAAAGGCTTCGGTTTGCTAGGCATGTTTGTGGTGACTAATTATTAAGATGTTCTGCTGGATACTCAGGAAGATAGGGATTCACCTGTCTGCGCGCTATTTATTTACAAATGCGATTACAGGTTGTGTAAAATGTAAAAATGTAAAATCAAACAAAAAAGTTAGAGAGAATTGGCTTGCACCGGGGGTGCGCTTGGATTTCGACGTGTGGGGTGTCTAACGAAGCGCCAGTAGTAATGTTCGGGTTGCCGAAAGGCAGCTTGGAAGAAGCGACAATAAAGCTGTTTGCCAAGGCGGGCTGGAATATCCGAAAAAGCTCTCGGTCGTACAAACCGAGTATCGACGACGAGGAGATAGAAGGCCGGTTTGTAAGGAGTCAGGAGATTAGCCGGTACGTCGATCATGGGTTTTTCGATGTGGGGCTTTGCGGCTATGATTGGATCGTCGAGAATGGTTCTGACGTGGTTGAGGTTTGCGACCTGATTTACAGTCGGGCCTCGAATCGCCCTTCTTATTGGGTCCTAGCTGTGCCGGAGGCGTCGGAAATTAAAACGGTTGAGGATCTTCAGGGTAAGCGGATTGCGACAGAAGTGGTGAATCTGACGCGACGATTCCTTGAAGATAAGGGCGTCGAGGCGGAAGTAGAGTTTTCTTGGGGGGCGACAGAAGTGAAGGTCCCTGATATGGTGGACGCGATTGTTGATTTGACTGAGACGGGCAATTCGCTGGTGGCGAACAAATTGCGTATCGTTGATACCCTTTTGAAAACTAACACTAAGTTGGTCGCCAACAAACAAAGCTGGGAGAATCCGATCAAGAGGCAGAAAATCGAAAATATCGCTATGATGCTGGAAGCGGCATTAGAGGCGACAGACAAAGTAGGTTTGAAGCTGAATGCTCCGAGGGCGAACTTGGAGAAAATCCTTTCTATTTTGCCTGCCCTTCGCAACCCAACGGTGAATCGACTGAGCGATGAGGGATGGTCCGCTATCGAAGTTATTCTAAGCGAGAGGAACGTCAGGGATATCGTTCCCAAATTGAAACAGATGGGAGCGGAAGGCATTATCGAGTATCCGTTGAATAAAGTGGTTTATTGATTGGTTAAACCGCTATTTAGCAGCTCGCTGAAATTTATCGTTTAGACCTTAGATTTCGCTTGCCCAAAGGTCGGGTTACCGCAAAGTCCGTCCCTTCTGCGGCAAACAATCACCGTCCGTTCCGCCGCGTTGCTTTCGAACGGACCCGTCAAAACTTAAACACAGTCGTCCGTATGGACGATACGACCATAGCTGGATTTTCGAGTAAAAGGAAGCGGACTCGTTTTATTTAGCGCATATCTATCATGAGTTCTGTAATGGAAGAACTTCTCGCCCAAACTACCTTCGATAAGCTCAAAGAAGGCTCGATTATAAAGGGCACGATAACCGAGATCCGTCAAACCGAAGTAGTTGTCGATATCGGTGGCAAGTCGGAAGGATTGATTTCCGCGTCTGAATTCGCGGATCTAGGCGATCTTCAAATAGGTGAGGAAATTGAGATCTATCTCGAAAAACTGGAGGATCGCGATGGAAACCCAGTTCTCTCCTTCGATAGGGCTGAGCAAAAGAAGAATTGGGACAACATTATCACCAAGTGTGAGGAGGGCTCCATCGTTCAGGGACGAGTGAAATCCAAAGTTAAGGGCGGTCTCATCGTTGCGATGGGCGTCGACGCTTTCCTGCCCGCTTCCCATATCGACATCCAGCCTCCGAAGAATTTGGATCAGTACATTGGTCAAACCTATGACTATAAGGTGCTGAAGATTAACCTGGAGCGAAAGAATATCGTTCTTTCCAGACGGGAGTTGATCGAAGAGCAACGGTCCTCCAAGCGCCGCGAGCTCCTCGAGAAAATCAATCCTGGCGATCTGGTCAAAGGTGTTGTCAAAAATATCACCGACTTTGGAGCGTTCATCGATCTTGATGGTATGGACGGTCTTTTGCACATCACTGACATGAGCTGGGGTCGGATCTCCCACCCAAGCGAAATGCTCAAGCAAGGGGAAGAAATCGAGGTAATGATCCTTGAAATCAATCGCGACAAGGAGAGGGTCTCTCTAGGCTTGAAGCAAACGAAGTCCAATCCTTGGGAAAATATCGAAAACAAGTACCCAATTGGTGCTCACGTTATGGGTAAGGTGGTAAACCTGGTGCCATACGGAGCCTTTATCGAGATCGAGGAGGGCGTGGAAGGTCTAGTGCACGTTACGGAGATGTCCTGGACGAAGCGCATTACCAAGCCAAGCGAACTGCACCGTGTTGGAGATGACGTTGAAGCCGTTGTGCTAGGTATCCAGAAGGACGAGGAGAAGATATCCTTGGGTATTCGTCAGCTCGATCCAAACCCATGGGATATGGTTGTTCACAACTATCCGGTGGGAGCTCACGTCCATGGGAAGGTTCGGAATATCACCACTTACGGGGCTTTCGTGGAGCTAGAGGAGGGTATAGATGGCATGGTGCACGTTTCCGACATGTCTTGGACCCGCAAAGTGAATCACCCAAGCGAGGTTCTTAAAAAGGGAGAAGAAGTGGATGCTGTTGTCCTGGATGTCGATACCGGCAATCAGAGGATTTCTTTGGGGATGAAGCAGCTTGCGGAAGACCCTTGGGGAGATATCAATGGCCGTTTCCGTATCGGCGATGTTGTTACGGGGGTCGTATCCAAGATAACCTCATTCGGGGCTTTTGTCGAGCTGCAGGATCACATTGATGGGCTGGTTCACATCAGTCAGATCAGCGAAGATCGTGTCGAGAAGATCAAGGATGTCTTGAATGTCGGCGACGACGTCACCGCTAGAGTGATAAAGATCGATCTCGATGAGCGCCGTATTGGCCTAAGTATAAAGGCGGCTAACTATGACGATGAGCAATTGGCGGCGGAAACGCAGACATACGACAGTATGAAGGAGGGCGGAGACTTGATGAATCTGGGAGATATCCTAGATCAGGCTACCAAGTAAACCGTATTCTTCGGTCGAATACTTTAATTGGGTGGGCTCTTTCTTGAAGGGGCCCGCCTTTTTTATTGCCCAGCACCCTAAGGCGGTTGAGCCAGCGGTTGGTTGGCGAGTTTATCAAAATATCGGAAATATACTGAAGGTCAGTAATTTGCCTTGAAATCAAAGATAGGATTTAGGACCTTCGACAGGTTATGGAGGTTTCCGATTTCGCGCC
>Ga0310343_10001499_pt1 | contig 12002 bp, 8 predicted proteins | sample HC15DNA2025_MG_FD_203519 | JGI IMG/M metagenome (GOLD analysis project Ga0310343, IMG submission 203519) | Marine microbial communities from station ALOHA, North Pacific Subtropical Gyre - HC15-DNA-20-25_MG | ecosystem: Environmental > Aquatic > Marine > Oceanic | place: Pacific Ocean: North... | reverse complement strand
GACCGCTTTTTTGTTCGTTTATTTCTCCTCGCTCGTCTTCGCTATTGTCGCTATCAACATTGTCGTCGTCTTCTATTTTCCTATCGAAAATGTCCTCCTCGCCCGTGGTTTTCGTCCCACCTTCAAACAAAGAAATTTTCGAGTTTTTCAACTTTTCGTCGAAGCCGTTTTGCGTGGATTGTAATCCTTTCACCATCTTCACGCCGGTCATTACTGCTTTATCATCATCATTATCATCATCATTGTCCGACCTGTCGTCGCCTAGATACCCAATCGTGTTCCCTTTTGCGTCCCCAAAATGTTCGCTTTTATTCGTATAATTCACCTTCCTATCGTCCAACGAAACGTACACGGCGTCTTTATCGTACAACAACCCGCCAACATCGCTCATGGGCGCGTAAATCATCTTCGAGCGATCATCTAAGCGTCTCGCCCGTTTATCTTGGCTTGGTAACGGACAGGGATCTGGTAACTGCGTGATTTTCTTCACCTTCAAATCTCCAACCCCGGGAACGTGTACTAATTGATTCGCTTTCAAGTTACACCCGTGCAACCACCCGAATACGGCTACCTCTCTGTCGATGTATTCATTCTCATGCACCATCTCCGGTCTGGTCAAATCTTCAAATCTATCTCCAATTACGTACGGATGCTGAGACCTCCACATCAACGGTCTCGGTTTTGCCACTGAAATAAACCTCGCTAAATTCACAATGTCCCTCTGATTATACCTCCCATGACTTATTCCGCTGATATAAAACAACTTCGCCCCGTCGTAAATCTCTGTCCAAAACCGTTGCTTCAACACTTTTTTCGTCTTTTTTAACTTCTTCGGCTCTTTGAAATGATCCAAATGTGTCAGTACCCCCATAACCTTCGGAAACCCGTGCACTTGTAGCACGTTCAAAAACTCAAACGTTTCCATCTCGAACCCGTACGACCCGTCGACGCATAACAAAACCAAATCCGCCAACTTCGCAGCGTCGATTAAATCGCACAAACTCTGGCCAACCTCGATTATCTGTACTCTTCTCTTCTTCCCGACCGTTAACGTTATCGGTCCTTTAATCTCGTTCACCGTTTGCTTCGTGTAATGCCTAATTAAACTCCTCACTAAAGTCGTCTTCCCGCACGACGGCGGGCCTTGCACGACAACCACGAACGGTGGCGGCTCCTCCGACGTCGTTCGGTCGTGCACCGGCACGTGTAACTTCTTCTCCAGCTTTTCCGCCGCCACCCGTCGTCCTTTTTGCGCCTTCCTCGAGGACGAGAATATGAACGCTTTCGCGTTTTGCCCCTTCGATTTCTCCGCGCCGCCGCCGGCTTTCTTTTTCTTCGATTCTTTCTTCTTTCTCGCTTTCGCCCCCGAGCGAGGGGCTTTGTGTTGCGCGCCCGTCGCGTCGCTCGAGGGATCCATATCGCTTCCTTTTTTTACGCCACAAAAAAAACCACCACTGTATATATAACTTCGCGAAAAGCGCTTCTTCTTCTTCTTCTTCTTGGTCGTCTTCTTGGTCTCCTCCTCCTCCTCCTCCTCTTCCGCCGCCAAAGCGCGGCGGGCGCTTCGGTAAAGGCGGTTTGGTCACAAAGGAGGGTGCTTCTTTCGATTTTTTGTGTGCAACGAAATTTTTGTTGGAGAGACTGCCGTCTTCTTTTTTTTTCTTTGCATGTAAACCCTAAACCCTATGTATGTTTTTGGATGGGCATTTTGAGTCTTTTGTCGTCTTCATCATTATTGTCATCATTTATCGTCATCATCACGTCGCAAAAACAATACTTTTCAACTTTGTGCTTCTATATAAAACAGAGAACAACAAGCAGCGAAAGAAAGAAAGAAAGAAAGAAAGAAAGAAAGACGAAGAATGAGGTCTGCTGGGGCGGGTGCTTCGGCGCGCGCGACGACGAGCGCGTCGGCGTCGTCGTCGAGACGTCGTAATCATTATTATTATCAGCAGCATCGCTGTTGGTGTTGTCGTCGTGGTTTACGTCGTCATCATCATCATCATCATCATCATCATCATCATCATTCTCGCGGAACGAAACAAAGGGTACCAGCGACGACGGCGATGGAGAAGAGCGCGAGCGGAAACGAGGAAGGCTACGCCTGGCGGGGAGATCCAATCCGAACGAAATCTTTACCTCTCTTACCGAACGGGAAAGTCGATTACTCCTCCATCGACGCCTCGCCGATATCGAAAGTTTTAACGTCCACGATTCGAAAACTTTTAGTCGCGGAAGTCGGGAAAGATACCGATCCGAGAGAACACACGAATTTTGAGGCGCTGATGACGTCGGTGAGAGAAGTGAACGATATGAAAGGGACGGCGAAAGACGTGCAAACGAGAGCGAAGCGGGTGTTTAAAGGGATATTGCCGGCGTTGTACATTGGATGGATCCCGCCGTTGTGGAAGAAGTTCGTCGATCCAAACGCGCCAAAGTGGGTGACTGGGTTTAGTTTTCACTTGGTTTTTATTGTTTTGTTCCCGTGGTTGATGGGACCGATGGAAGGCGTGGAACACGAAGACGTGGAAGTTCCAGAGAAGTTGAGGAAGACGTTTCCGTTTTTACCGAAGGTGGTGAGCGTGCCGCAAGCGATTAAAGCGGAACGGTGTCGATTTCTAGAAACGAGCTCGTGCGCGTCGGTGTGCGTGAACTCGTGTAAAGTCCCAAGTCAAGAGTGGTTGAAGGATGATTTTGGAATGGATTTACACATTCAACCTAATTACGACGATTTCTCGTGCGTCTGGAGCTTCAACAAGGAGCCGCCTCCGTTGGAGGAGGACGCGGCGATTTTAGTGCCGTGTTTTACCAATTGCAACAGCGAATTTAAAGGCGAAAAGGACGCGTTGAAACAAGTCATGCGTATGAAACAAGGCGTTGGGGTCACCGAAGACGGCGTGGATAAGTACACGGGGGAAACTTTAGAGGCGATCGCAAAGAGAGCGTCGGAACTGGCGATCGCGGAAGCCAACGCGAACGCCGTCGTCGCCGACGGAACGGCGGTTTCCGAGGAAACGTTTAAAGGGAGAATAGAAAAAGTGCGAGAGGGCGGTAAGTGTTGGAGCGTCGATGCGGAACGCGCGAATCTGCGATAGCGTGTTGTTCACTCTGTATGTATACTCCTGTGTACTTTGCACCACCCTTTTGACTTCACCTTTTAGTAAAATTTTTCTTCTTCTTCTTCTTCTTCTGCGTCTTACTACTTACGTGTAGGTAGTATACCTCTACACCACCAAAAAATGTGGACCAATCAAAAAAAAGAGGGGAAAATATCTCTCCCCCGGGGGGAAAAGATTACTCCAATAATTTTTGCTCTTGCTGTTGTATCTTTAACGCACGCGCGTAGGAGTATTCGTGCACGCACACGCACACGCACACGCACGGAGAGCACACAAACAGAGCGCGGTAACAACGGTTTAGAAAAAAGCAGACAAACACACGCGATGAGCGGGGCGCTCGTTGGATTAACGTTAGGCGCAGCCGCAGGCGCCTGGGCAGAACGGGAAGGTCTGGTCCCGAAGGAGCTGCCTTCAATGTCCGACGTTCCAACCGATTGGAGCTCGGGGATGAGTTCGTTATCGAAAGTTCGAGAGACTTTATTCGGCGGCGCGTCGGTGGAGGACGTTGTGGAGGAAAAGGTGATCAGCGATGCGGTTTCGAGCGTGAGTAAAGAGTCTGGGAAAATCTTCAATTCGGTGACGACGTTTGGGACGTCCCCTTCTTCGAGCGTAAGCGCCTTGCAAGTGGCGGCGTTACTCTCTGGCGCGGCGACCGGGGCAATCATCGCGTATTACGGCACGGACAAATCCTTAGAGAAAGCGAAAGAGTTCGCGATCGCGTTTAAAAAGAAAGTGTACCTGTTTGACTTGTGGTTGAAAGATATCATTTTCGACGTCGCGTGGCCGAGTCTGGTCAAAACGTTTGCGTTTATCAAGACGAAAACCGGGAAATTGTTCGTGTACGCGCAAACATTATCCAAGAAAACGTTCACAATGACTAAAATGGGCGAATTAAAGCGAATCGTTTCCGCAGATAAGATTTACAAGGCGAAAGATTCCGTGGTGGTGATGATTACGCCGACGTTGATTGTCGTGAAAAACGTCGCCATCAATGGTGTGGAAAGAGCAACGTTGTTCAGCAAAGCGAGTTACATGAAAGCCATGGCGTTTGCGGATACGCTGGTGAACAAAATGAACAACAAGAAGAACGAAGAGCAAGAGAAGAAAAAGACGAAAAAACAACCCGCACCAAAGACGAAAGCAACAACTCCGGCGCCGTCCAGTACTACTACCAAGATACCCAAGCCCAACCCTTCGGCGCCGACGGCATAAAAAGTTTATACATATACACACACATCGGTTGTCTCTATCTTGTTTTATTATTATCCATCAGTATTATACTATCAGTACATAAGTGAGCAAAATTAATCTCGCGCATATCTGCATATCTCGACTGCGTGTGCATTTTGATGTTTTCGTGCTCTCAAATTTCAAAAATCTCTTCACTTAAATGCAGCAGCACGTCCATCACACCAACGCAAACAACACCAACTATTCCTCCTGGCAATCCTCCTACTCCTTAAACGCGTTACCTCTTTCCCCTACCGCACGAGCGAAATTACAAAATTTCGGTTTCCATTCCGTCCAAGACGTGTTACGACATCACTCGTTACCGGTCCAGTTAGTGAAATCAGTGCCGTCGTTGACCTTGGATGAAGCGCAGGATGTTTTGAAGGCATGCAGGACTGGTTTAGATGGATTCGCGTTGAGTGGTGCAAAATCTGCTTCGGAACTGTTGAAGAAAGAACGAGAGCGAATTCCTTTGGTGACGTTTTGCGCGAACATGGATGCCATTTTAGGCGGGGGCGTCCAAACAGGCGAGATTACGGAATTCTGCGGAGCTCCTGGGGTTGGGAAGACGCAAATTGGGATGCAGTTGGCGGTGTCGGTGCAACTCCCGAACGAATTTAGCGGGAACGAAGGCGAGTGCATTTACGTGGATACCGAGGGGAGTTTTACGTGCGACCGCTGCGAAGATATGGCGAACGGCACGAGGAGATATTTGGAGAGGCGGATGCGCGGGATGGGTTGTTCAGAAGTTGAAAGGAAAGAGTTCGAAGAGTGTTTGGAGAAGAGATTTTCGGTGGATATGATTTTGAAGAGGATACATGTTTTCAGGTGTCACGAGGTGACAGAGTTGTTGGCATGTTTGGATCACGTGCCGGAATTTGTTAAGGAGCATCCAAAGGTGAAACTAGTAGTTATCGACTCAATTGCGTTTCATTTTCGACAAGACTTTGACGATATGGCGTTGAGAGCGTCGATTTTAGCGAAAACGACGAACAATTTGATGAGTTTAGCGAAAAAATACGATTTGGCCGTGGTGACTATAAACCAAGCGACGACAAAACCCGGGGGGAGGTTGGCGCCGGCGTTGGGCGAGTCGTACGCGCACGCTGCGACGACGAGAGTGGCGTTATCTTGGGGACAAGAAGGAAATAGGATTGCATACGTAGCGAAGAGCCCGAGGTTGGCGAATAGGAAGGGGGTGTACACGATTACCGGAGATGGCGTGAGAGATCCTGAAAACACGAACAAGCGTAAATTCACCTAAAGGAAGACGACGACGATAATTACAATAATGTGTACCATTGCTATCAAATAGAGCGCTAGCTAGAATTTATACATATATATACAAAACATGCACTAATACTTCATCTACTCAATACCTATATTTTGTCGAATAATCCTTCGGCGAAATTACCAAACCTTTCCCTCGTCTCGCTCCGCTAAAGACGCACTCCACTATATCGATGAACTCTTGCTTCGAATCCATCGCCCAATTTATCTTGTTGTTATTCCCGGTTCCTAAATCAATCATTATGTGCTTATTCCTGAAGAAAAACATGCACGTGCACGGATCGTACAATTCATACATCTCGTTAAAATCGGGGACTTCGTCGATGTCCACTAAATACGTCACCGCAAAGTTTTTAATCTTCTCCGCGACGTTGGAGAGAATCTCGTCTTGGCGCATGCACGTCTCGTCGCCGTCTCGACCGAATCGGATGATGACGACGCGATCTTCCTCGGAGAGGATGGCTTGGTCCACGTGCCATCCGGTGTGAAGGTGAGGTAGGAGGTAGGACATTTGTTATTCAGAAGAGAGAGTGTGTGAGAGTGAGAGAGAGAAGAGAACTTTTACGTAGTATTGGTGAATTTGGAGTGGGGACAACTCCATTTTAGGTGCGTGGGGGCGTTTTGGTCAAAGACGTACTTTTTGTATTTATAAAATTTTCTCTCTCTTCTCTCTCTGGTTTACTTTATCTGCGTTTACTGCTCTTCTTCTTCCTCTTATCACCTCTCCTGTCCTCGTCGCTGGCTTCTTCGTCTTCTCTTCTCGCTTTCTCTTCCATTTCATCCCAGTCCAAAACCTCTTCGTCATCTTCGTCTTCCTCTTCGCTGGCATCTTCATCCTCCTCGTCTTCGTCGTACATAGACTCACTTTCGGATTCCGATTCCGATTCTTCCTCATCCGAGGACGGTTCGAATTCGGATTCCGGGTCGGAACCTTCACCTTCTTCTTCGTCCGAGGACGGTTCGTTATTCAAAAACTCCCAACCGCCGGCCTCTAACCATGACTCGGGGTCTTCTTTAATCTGCCTCAACAACGGCTTCCAGTTCAAGTTCGCTTTACCTTCGTAGTATTTCACTTCTAAAGTCGTCAACCATTGCTTAATGTTGTCAAGATTTTTCGAGGGGATCTGGTCGATTCTGTGGACGTCTTTGTTGAAGTCTTTGAAAACGATGGCCATATCGAAGTTTTTCAAGTGGTAACCGACACGTTCCAAGTTGACGATTTCGATATCATTGGCGTGGATGACCAACGGAGGGAAATCGATGAGTTCGACCAAACATGAAGCGGTCGGGACGATGCGCGCGGTAGATTTGTACGCGACCCCGTCGAAGGCTAAATCGTGGTACGGGGAATCGAACTCTAAACCCATTTTTGGGAAATCTTTTTCCCAGATTTCCTGGACGCGTTTGCAAAACTGAGCAAATTCTTTTTGCACTCGTTTTTGTCTCTCACGTTCTCGTTGTTCTTCCTCGATTTCGTCTGGATCGTACATGTTTTTGCGACTGCCGTCCAAGTTTTCCGTCGCTTCGATGACTTCTTGATAAAATTGAACGTCGTGAGTTTTCTTTTTCCCGATCATGATTGGATTTTTCAAGTGGAAGTGAATGAGCGTTTTCACTTCTTTCTTGGCCGGTTGGAAGAAGCACGAGCGGATGTTTTCGTACATGATGTCAGCTTGTTCATCCACTCTAGCGCCAATAAATCTCAAACCATTCGCATGAGCTTCGAGTGTGCCAGCTTTACGACCACCTCTGCCACCAAAGGTTGGAAGCATCCACAAACCAGTCAAGCGGTGGACTCTTCCGCTTGAAAGTTGCAACTTGGCTTGTCTAACCAACGTCGCGCGTTCGGCGCGTTCAGTTTCTCTCGCGACGACGTTCCTTCGTAACGTTTTGATTTCATTCACGACAAAATTGGCGTGTTTCGGATCGCTCGATCTATACGAAAGCTCTTTTAAGAAGATGTTGTTCGGAAATCGAATGGCGGGTAAGTATCCGGCGTTTGCGGCGGCCGAAGTGCCCATTGGGACTTGGAAGTTGATGCGAATGAAACTCGCGCCAGCATCTTGCGAGACCGAACACGATTTAATCGCCAACACGTGGAATGGGACGAGCATACCGCAAACTGGGAGTAAAACTGCCTCGCGATCGTTATCTATCGCGATGACTAACTCTTTACGAGGCGCAGGAACGTCCGTGATGGATTTGTACGCGACAAAATCCGCCGAAGCGCCGGCACCTTTCCCGCCCTTTTCGACGTCGTTTTGGGCGTTCATCAATCGGTCGTAAGTTTCGGCGTTTTTCTTATCCGCCAAGGCTTTTTGTTTACGCTGGCGATCTTCTTCGGCTTTGGCCGTGACGGCTTCGTCACCTCTCGTCTTCGCGTCGAGAATGACTCCACCTCTCGCACCGGTGTTCGCGATATCTTTATCCTCCTCGGCTCCGTCCTCTTCGTCCTCTTCGTCGGATTCATTGACGGCATAGGAAATGTCCGAAAGCTTTTTCGTGCTTGTCGTGAGCTCTTTGTTCGATGAACCTTCCGCGGTGACTTGCACGGAATCCGCGATCATAATCGCGTAGTGTCGAGATCTGGCTTTTTCGTCTGCAGATGTTTCTTCCAACCCGTTGACGCCTAAAGCGACGTTAAAGATCATGCCTTCCTCAATCGCGCTTTCGCACTTCCCGGAGAGCATATAAAACGCATCTTTAAACTCCAAGCCTAAAATAGAACCGACGTTCTTGTTCAACTTTGAACTTAAATTCATATCCTTCAACTTTTCGTTCTCTTTTTCCGCCTCTTCCAACGCTTTTTGTGCGGCTGTATACACATCTTTACACGACTTTCCCGGTTGTAAAGCCTCCACGGCGGCTTTTTGTGCCTTCAAACATGCCTCGTACACCGCCTCTTGCGTTTCCGTCGGATCAATCAAATACGTTCTCCCGATATTCGCGCAATATTGCGTGTGTCTCGCTCCCAACGACACGTGAATAACCGCTGGAGTCGAGCCAAAGTGTAACTTCTTCTCTGAACACACCGCGTTATACTTCAAATCGTATTCGCCGCCGGATTGAAAAATTGGCGGATAGCAAATATCCACGTCTTCATTACTAATGTCTTTCAACCCTAACGTTTTCGCGGGAGCTAAAATCGCATCCTCGGTTTTCTCACTCAACTTCACGTGCGAAATCTTCAACTCTTCTTCAATCGCGTTTTCCACTTCGCTGACTGCAAACTTCATCGACTCCGAGCACAATTTCACGGCGTTGTCAACAAACTTCATCTCCTTCTCGTCTTTTCTCGATAAAACGCACGCGATGCCGGACGTCACATCCGCAAGCTTCTCTGCTCCGCCGAGTTTCTCGACCGCCATTTGCATCAAATTCCCTTCTTTCAATTCTTTCGCGCACGCGCCTACTTTCGCGCATTTTTCTTGTAAAATTTTCACCAGCGCTTCCACTTGTGCGGAACCGTCTTCGTTTTTCGGTTTTACGTGAACCGTCAATTTCCCTTTAATCGAAGATTCAATCGTCTCTCTCGCGGACTCTAACAGCTTAGCTTTTTTCCCGCTCGCGATCGCGTGCATTTCGTTGGCGTCGTCCCCGTCTTTTTTCACGAAAGCCATCACCGTATCGGGTAACTCGTACGAAAACAACCAAATCTCCAAACTCACCGCTTTCAAATATCTGAGCTCTTCCTCTTTGTTCGCGCCGGAACCGAGCAACACGCACTCGGCGCCATTGAAAAACGCCGCCGTTTTGGCATCCGACCACGCGTCGTAGAGCGAACGCAATCGGCGTCCGCACGATTCGAGATCCACGGACGGCCCCTCTTTCTTTTCTTCTCGTCGCTTCTCCTCGGACATGACGACGACGACGGCAAAACGATGATTTAAAAAGAGACGATGATGATGATGATTTCTCGCCCGTCCCTTTCGATCTCTTCTTTATTCTCGACGAACGAAAAAAAATCCCTCTCTCTTTCTCTCTCTCTCCCTCTCGCCTCTCGCCTCTGCCCGCGTCGAGTCCTCGTCCTCGGTTCCGACGACACTCCTCGCGCGTCGTTTTTTCCAAACACAAAAAAAAGCGATGATGTGTTTTAAAGAGAGGAATGGGAGAAAAGCGGAGAATTTTGAATATAATAATAATTCATTTCGAGGAGGAGTGTGTCGTCCTTTTCACAGCTTCAGTTTATAGGTCGGCCCTCTCTCTCTCTCTCTCTTTTTTTTTTCGCATCTCTCTCTTTTTTTTTCTTTTTTTCTCTTTTTCATTATTATTTTGGAGGAAGAGGCGGAGTCCAATTTAATCCAAAAACATCCAAAAAAAAAACCAACGTCCCTTCCCTCTTCAGAAACCCGGGGAAAAAAAAAGGGGGAGGAGAGAGCGAAAGACGTATTAAAAACGCCAAAAAGGAGGAACCGCTTTGCGGACGGTGGCGGTGGTGGTGGTAGCGGCGGCGGCGGCGGCGGCGTTTTCGGGGGTGCAAAAACAAGAGCGCAAAGAGTAATAATAATAATAATAACAATAATAGAACAACAGAAGCTTCGAGAGAAAGATGAGGAGCTTTTCTGCCGCCGCGACCAAAAATGGTGCGGGACGTGGGGGTGGGTGTCGCGTCAGAAAGACCTCGACAAAGGCGGACGAAAAGACGACGACGAAGAGGAGAAGAGCAGTCGTGGCAAGGAAAACGCCTCTCGCGAGGGTGAGGTCGTTGAGAGGATGGTGCGCGGCTGCTGACACCGGTAACGCGAACGACGGAGACAACGACGAGGAACAAAAACCGGAAAAACGTAGACGAAAAGCATATATAGACGGTGCGAACGTCTGTTGGGCGTACTGCGCCGCTTTGAGAGCCTCTAACAACGCGTTGGCAAAGATTCCAATTTCTACGGCGTTGGATGTGGTGTGTCAATACTTTCGCGAGGTGGAAGAGTTTGAAGAGGTAGTCGTGTTCGCGCCGAAAAACTATGCGAAAGGGAAGCTGAACGGTCTGTGCGATGGAGGGAGTTTGCGCTTGTTGCATCCAGAAAAAGTTCAGTATTTAGGCGATAACGAGTGGCAAAACGTATATTTACAACAAATGGAAGAGGATGGCGTGTTGAAGTTGATCGATCGACAGAACGATAGTCGAGGGAGGAGCGCGGATGATTTAGCGATTTTAGACGAGGCGTTCAAACATTCTATTAACGAGAGGCACAATACCGTCGTGGTGGTTTCAAACGATAAATACGAAGGACATTGTCCGTCGAGCGCTAACGGAAACAAAAAGGCATTTCGTGATTGGTTGAAACGAGTGAGGAAAGGATACGAGTTTGACGTCGCGAAACTTGACATCGCAACGGTGGAGAAAGAAGAATGGCCCAAATTTGGTGCGTTGAATGGAAATATTGCACCCCCGGATGGCTTCGACGAGTGGGTTGAAGATGAGCACGCGTTTGGGAGTAGTCGTCCATGGTCCAAGGAGACGACCTGGACGGAACGTAAATTCTTTTCGAAGAAGAAGAAGAAACGACGGAGAGGCGGCGTAGGAGGGTCTAGGGTTGTAGTACCTCAGATAATGAACGAAGACGAAAAGGTGTTTGCGTTTTGGAATTTGCCGCTCGGCGCTTTAAACGTGAATTTCACTTTGAAATAACAATGCAATATTACAATAATGTGTAAATGTAATCGAACCTTTTCGGTAAACTAGAACCTCAAAATAAACTTATCAACTATGTTCAACAAAATAATCTATAGTAAACGATGCGTACCGGTACCTGGAGGTACCATACCAACCATGGTACAATAATGTAAGAAAATCACCACGATAATTTGTGTAAAATATAACTTAATGATGCTGCGGTCGGTGTCCCGGGTGCTCGTCCGGAGTCGACGCCATCGCCACCGTACCTTCTGGCGTCAGAAAGTGGTTGGGATAGGCCGCAGACATTTCCTTCAAGCGAACTTTTGCCACAGGGTTGTTCATGTGCCACAAGCACGGCGCTTTGCCGGTGTATTTGTAATACACCTTATCTTTGCTGTCCTTTCCGGTATCGGAAACCGGGCATCCATTCGTGCTGAACAAAATAGACCCATCCGCGTCTAATTTGTGTCGTCGATCGCCTTGTCGCAACTTGGCCATGTTGTACGCGTTCAAACATAGCTGGTCGTCAAATCCGCGCAACCCTGCGTACTTCCCGTTCCAATCCACATCGGTCGCCCCGTCAGGTCGGCATTGGTATCCCCACTCTCCCGGTGATTCTTCGGTGGCAAACTTATTCATTCTCGCCTCGGTGCTCGAAATGTACTCTAAAAGCGCCTCTTTCCTCGCCATCCACCCGCCGGCATTCGGCCATCCGTTTGGAATATCGTTCCTGTTGATTGGCGTGA